>Ga0206923_1065_pt1 | contig 23350 bp, 20 predicted proteins | sample Alteio_BWOrgHeat_64_FD_152961 | JGI IMG/M metagenome (GOLD analysis project Ga0206923, IMG submission 152961) | Enriched cells from forest soil in Barre Woods Harvard Forest LTER site, Petersham, Massachusetts, United States -... | ecosystem: Environmental > Terrestrial > Soil > Temperate forest >...
CAGATGAGGTTAAACACCAATACTATAGGAAGATAGTTTTTATTGTTGAGCCAGAAATAATCAGATTTATCCACTATAAAGTATGAAATAACCATACTTATATTCAGAATAATGTAATCTGTGGTTAGATTAACGGCCTTAATAAAAGTAGCGTACCTGTGAATCATGGATGATACTTCTTATTACGAAACTTACAGCGCTAAGTTGCTTAGCCTTTTAAATTTTGTAATATGAAAATTTAAGCAATGTTTGCTATTATCCGACAAAATTAGAAACTTATAACTAATTTTTTAATAAAATCGCAAATTGCATAGGAATAATACAGACAATAACCCGTTTAGTTTGAGCTACGGCAACTATTAATTTAAAGATATTCTGAAATAAAAATCAGCCTGGTTATTATGCAAACGGCCTTATAAAGCTGCAGGGATTTCCACATCAAACTCCTCAAATACAGAATTGTTACTCTTGTATTCAGGAACTATTTCTTTCATTTTCCTTACAACTAATGTATCATTAAAAGAAGCAGAATGGCCTATAAGTTCGTTTACAAGCTTATCTATTTTAATAAAAGACTGCTTGCGGATTTTAGCTATAGTTATTTTTTCATGATGAGTAGGCATGGTATTCTCCAAATCATTCAACAGCTCTTCATATAGCTTTTCGCCGGGGCGAAGTCCTGTGTAAATTATCTTAATATCCTGGTCGACAACAAAGCCTGATAGTTGTATCATTTTTTTGGCCAGGTCTGTAATTTTAACAGCCTTACCCATATCAAATAAATATATCTCACCGCCGCTTCCCATTGATCCGGCTTCCAGTACCAAACGGCAAGCTTCGGGGATGGTCATAAAATAGCGGGTAATTTCTGGGTGGGTAACAGTGATAGGCCCCCCTTTTTGAATTTGTGCTTTAAAACGCGGAATTACTGAACCATTTGAACCTAAAACATTTCCAAAACGAGTAGTAATATATTTTGTCTTTTTCTTAGGATTTTTATCAGTAGCTACACTTATATTTTTAACGTTATCTTCAACATGATAATCAATCAGCGACTGCACATACATTTCGGCAATACGTTTTGAAGCACCCATAACATTTGTAGGGTTTACCGCCTTATCTGTAGAGATCATTACAAATTTATCTACCCCGTATTTCATGGATAGATCTGCAATGATTTTTGTACCTAATACATTAGTGTTTATGGCCTCGCATGGGTTATTTTCCATCATTGGCACATGCTTGTAGGCTGCAGCATGGTATACATAATTAGGTTTATATATATCAAACAACAAAGCCATCCGGTCAATATTACGCACGTCGCCAATAAATGGCACAAAACTGTTAACATCTTTAAGCGTATCCTGTAACTCGAGCTGTAATTCATGCAGTGGCGTTTCTGCTATATCATTCAATATAATTACTGACGGCTCATACTTAATCAATTCCCTTACCAGTTCAGAACCTATAGAACCCGCAGCACCGGTAACTAATATAGTTTTACCTTTTATCTGGTGTTCTATCAGCTCATTATTAACATGTATTGGTTCTCTTTCCAATACGTCCTCAATCCTGATATTTTGTAATTGGCTTGGATTAAGGTGTCCTCCTATCCAATTACTGATCGGCGGAATGTTTAATACTTTCACATTATGTGCTAAACAGGTATCAACAACCATGTTACGCACATTCACATCAATGTTTGTCTTTGCTATAATTACCTCATTGATCTTGTCTGAAATAATTAATTTTTCGATTTCTGACGAATGGCAAATTTTAATATTATCTACCTTTTTGCCGCATTTACGAATGTCCTCTTCTATAAAAGCAACAATATTTATATTTAAACTGCTTTCCTGATCAAGGATACGTTTTGTTGATATTGCAGTTTCATCAGCACCATACACAAGAACCCGTTTTTGGTGCAATTTTAAATTGTTTATGTAAGAAAATATATATTTTACCAATAAACGGTAAGTAGTTAATAATACAAAGCTGAATAAGGTATTGATGATTAAAACCTGGATTATCCGGGTCATCTTGACATCGGTGAATAAGCCCGACCGACTTACGATATAGAGGGTAATATTACTAAGTAATACCGAAAAAAGTATTCGCATGGAATCCTGAACGCTGGTATATCTTACAATACCGGAGTAGGTTTTAAGCATTCCGAAAACGAAACAATTAATTATAAAAAAAGCGATTAATACCCCTTTAATGATGCTCCTAACTTCCGGATCATTAATATGATCGGCTGTAAAATTATTGCTTATGAGCTGTGCGCAAATTAATGACAGTGTACAGAAGAATATATCCAGGCTAAATATAATCCATCTCGGCACAACGTTAATTCGATTTAGCATGTAGGGGTAAAATTAGGTTAACAAACAGTAAAATTGAGTAATTAAATACCTATTTAAAATAAATCCTGGCCAATTAGTATAAAACAAATTTACATGAATTTATAAAAATAAACTAATATAAAATATTTTTAACATAAAATGAATAGCACTTGTATATACAAAAAGTATATTAAATAGCTATTTAATTATTTAACGCAAGACACTAATTTATAATTGGTTAATTGTTTAAACCGTAGAAAATACAATTCCTAAGGCTTGTTCAAATATAACACAATATGTGCCAAATACGCTATTCTTTTAACAAACCGGTATTTAATTTGTTTAAGTGATATTGTATTTGGTAAATTCATACGTGCATACCATAATCTCTTTAACGAATACTAAAGAAAAAAAGGTTGCAGTTTATTTTCCCAAAGGCTAAATATAGCTCATGAAGATTTCCGGAAGGTTAAAAAACGGGGAAATAATTCACCAACAGTAGAATATTATAAACAATAACGTACCTAACTGTTTATAGTTGTTGGCCGCTCGGTTTGATGGATATTGATATTACTTCTTATTAATATGTATATGATAAGTATTGTAATTAAAAAAATACCTATTATTTCATAAGGGTTCCAAACAGGCATATTCAATAATAAAATAGTTATAATAATTTGCGCTATTCCATATAAAGATGCAACCGTAAGATGCTGATATCCTTTTTCATTTACCAGCAACTGGTAAAGGTGCGACCTGTGCGCCTGGAATATATTCTCTTTCCTGTATAAACGAATAGCGATCGTGCTCACTGCGTCAACCCCATACACTGCGAGTAATAATATATAAGTAAGGTTATCGGTTAACACGATAAGTTTTACCAGCAGAAAGCATATAATAAATGCCATGGATATACTCCCTGAGTCGCCGGCAAAACAAACAGCTTTTTTACGGAAATTAAAGAAGTTAAATACCATCACCCCTATTACCCCGGCGACCAATAAATTAGTGTCAACAAAGTGGAATTTATATTGATTTATCCATAACAGGCTTAGTAGTAACACTAAACTGTAAACCCCGGTAATGCCATTAATGCCATCCATAAAATTGTAGGCGTTGATTACCCCGGTAAAAAAGAAAAATATGCCAATCAGTATCAGCCAATTAAAGGCAAACAGGTGAAGTTGCCAAAACACCAGCGCCATAGCAATAATATGTATAGCCAAACGTAACCGGCGCGATATATTTTTGACATCATCTACAAAACTTACGGCCGATATGAGGAACAAGCCCCCTGCAAATAAGGGATATTGAAACCCGGAACATATAAACCATATGAAAACAGATATTGGGAATACAATACCCCCACCCCTTATGGTAATTACCGCGTGCGAGCTGCGGTGATTAGGCTTATCAATAATGTTGAAATGATCAGCTATTTTGAAATAAATAAGCTCGGCAACAATTAGAAAAACAAGGTAAAAAAGATAAATCATATGCAATTATAGCTTTAATCCCTTTAAAACAGGTGTCGGCTGCCAGCCTAATAGTTTGCGTGCCTTAGCATCATCAAAGGTAAGGTCTGACATTATTTTCTTTAATTTATCAGAATTTATCGGGCTTTTTTTACCTATAATATCGCCCGCTAAAGCCATTAAACGCGCCATAAAAGCAGGAATATTATTCGGGATGGATTTACCTACCTGTTGGGCAATTAGCGCACTCAGTTCATGAAACGACGGATGGCAACCATCCGTTAAATTATATGTGCCGCCAATTGGCGCTGTTATCGGGATAATTGAAGCTACATCGACTGCTAATACCATACTTTTTTTTGCTTTACCCCCGGCAATGTTAAAATAGTAACCTTTTTTTATACCATTAATCATGGATTTTAAATTACCCGGCGGATTTGGCCCTGCTAATAACGGCAGGCGTAATATAGTAAGTGTTACCTTATGTTTATTAACCCACTCCGTTACTAAGTTTTCTGCTTCTATTTTGCTTTGCCCATACGGGTCCGAAGCCCGCAAAGGCGAATCCTCATTTATTAGCGTTCCGCTTTCAGCACCGTACACAGCTACTGTACTTATCAAGACAAAATGCTGCGGCAAACCGGATTTTTCAAGCGCGGTTAATAAATTTTGAGTTCCCTGCAGGTTTACATTAAAAAAGTCTTGTTTTTCTTCCGGGGTTTTAGGTATCATATGCGCTTTCCCGGCAGCGTGAATTACAGTTTCAAAAGTTTCATTCAATATTGGTACTTCATTTCTCAGGTCGGCAATATAATCAGCATTATGCCTGCTCAAAGTTTTAATTTTGGCAGCACCCAGCGTTTTTATAATTTCGCCCCCTAAAAAACCGGAAGCACCTGTCAGCAACATCATACTCATATAAATTGAATTAAGCGCTTAAATACCCGGTAAGGCATTAATAGCAGTGGTGTTTTTAAACCATTATTTTTCCACGATGCTAAAATCTCTTTATTGCCATTTACAATGTTTTGCCAGCTTTTGTTAGTAGCACCGCCTAAACGCATCTTAACCATTAACCTTGGAATGTACGCTGCCTTATTGTTAAATTTTTTAAATGCGCGCAGCATGAAATCATAATCGGCAGCCAGTTTATAATTAACATTAAACAGGCCGCATTCGTCATAAACACCCCGTTTTAAAAACAATGTTGGGTGTGGTGGCACATTCCCCGTTTCAAAAAAACTTTCAGAATACGGCTTTGATTTCCATTTACGGACAATGTTATTGGTATCATCCGGGTTTACATAAACCAAATCACCGTAAACCATATCAATGGACCCGTCTTCCTCAAATTTAGCTACCACATCAGCAATAACTTTGTCGTCATTATAAATATCATCAGAATTTAATATCCCGATAATATCACCGGTCGCCATTTTTACGCCCTTATTCATAGCGTCATAAATACCATGATCTTTTTCAGAAACATACTGACCGATTTTTGAAGAGTATTTTTTTATGATTTCATTAGTGCGGTCAGTTGATTTTCCATCAACAACAACATACTCAATATTGGGGTACGACTGTGATAAAACCGAATTGATAGCAGTTTCAATTGTTCTTTCATTATTATAAACAACAGTAATAATGGAAACCTTCATGCTTTAATTAATTTACTGTATAACTCCATAGTTTGCCTGTAACACTTATCCCATGAGAATAATTTGGCCCTTTCCAAGCCCTTTGCTACATATATATCCCGTTCATTTGCAATATTATTGATCGCCTGTTTAAAAGCTTCAATATCCAATTCATCAACCAAAATACCCGCATCGCCCGCAACTTCGGGAATTGATGACTTATTTAAGGCGATAAATGGCAGGCCGGCTTTCATGGCCTCCAATATTGGTATGCCAAACCCTTCATATGATGATGGATATAGCAAAGCAAATGCCTGATTGTAAAGAATGTTCAATTCCCTGTCATCAATGTTTGAAAGTACTTTAAACCTGCCCGGGATGGTTTTGGTGATTAACTGTTCTTCCTTTTTTGTAAATGGCTGCCCCACCACATATAATTCAAAATCAGGTAGTTCTTTTACCAATTTTATGGAGAAATCGAAATTTTTGTAATGCTCACGCGAACCTATAAACAACAGGAACGGCTTTCCGTTATGCTTTATCGAATCCAACCGGTAAAAATCCTCTGATACACCATTGTAGATAACCTCTACCTTAGCCGGGGCAATTTTGGGGTGCATTTTCAACAGATCGGCTTTTGTGTTTTCCGATACAGCAATAATCTTCTCCGCAATATTTAATGCGTTCGTTTTTTGTGTGGAATGCAAAAACTTACGTACCCCGCCATAAAACTTTTCATGCACAAAATCGTGAATGGTTACCACATTTTTAGCATGCTTATTGGGTGAAATCCTGTTATAACTGGAATGAAAAATAAAATCGCTTTTTACCTTATCAAGGTGTATTGATTTAAACCTGTTCAGTATAAGTGGCGAACCTATATTTTCAACAATACGACCGTTAAGATTTAGCTTTTGCGCGCTTAAGTTCTCATTGGGGCTGTCAATAAAATTAATATCTACATTATCGCGCAAGGCATGCGCAATCAGTTCAGTCCAATAGGTTGAAATACCACCGGCCTTTTGTAATTGAAATATGATATTGTCGTAATATATCTTCATCAGTCTTTCTTCACATTTGCCAGGTACATATTATAAACTTTTGGCCTTAAAAAACTCAAGCTATACAACATCATTATATTTTTTCCAAAATTCACCTTCCATATATGATGCCGAAATATTGCCGATAGTAAACCGATTGTGCTGTTACTGTATCCTTTTATAAAATCCTCCAGCATTTTCAGATTTGCTTTACTTAATTCACCGGCATAGCTGTTAAAGAATTCCTTCACCGTTAAAAAATTCATATACAAAGGCTTCACCATTGTATCCAGGTTAGAAAAATACCGGGCGAACCTGTTTTTTGTCGAGCTGTTTTCGTAAGTACCGCTCACATTAACATCATGTTGGCGATAGTATAATAAAGGCTCATCCAACAATACAGCTTTTCCAAAAGCCGCGGCTACCATAGCTACCCAATAATCATGGTTAACTACATTTACGGGTATTTTTCTTATTTGTTTAACCAGCTGTTGGTTCATTATCATGGTACAGCCCCACGCGTAATTTTCCATTAACAAGGTACTCAGCCTTAATTCCAGCGGAAATTGCAACTCCTGCGCTATGGGGTCACCGCTAACACTCATGTATTTAAACCTGCTGTAGCCAAGTATTGGCATATTAGGGTATATATTTTCCTGCTGTTTAATAAAATTTAAAGAACGCTCAACTTTATGCTCCATCCATATATCATCCTGGTCTGTGAACATAATGTAGTTCTTATCGCCGGAAGTATATACCCAGTCAAATAAATTGGAGAAATTTATACAGGCGCTGCCATGCAGGGTGCCATTTGTAATGAGCTTTATACGGCTGTCTGCTGTGATGAAGGAATTAATGATAGCAAGCGTTTCATCGGATGAATTGTCATCCCTGATAATTAGTTCCCAATTGGTAAAGGTTTGCGCCTGGATACTTTTTATCTGTTCATCCAAAAAGCGGGCACCATTATAAGTGGCCATTAAAATAGTTACCTGCGGGTTAGCACTCATTACTACTTAAATAGGCCTTTCTCTTTCATTTCTTCAATCGACTGCGAATACTTGTCGACAACAACAGATTGTGTGTTTACCCAGTCAGCAAATTTCTTAATACCTTCCTTAAAAGCTACTTTAGGTTTGAAACCTAATAATGACGATATTTTAGAAAGATCAGCAAAATTATGTCTGATGTCCCCTATCCGGTAATTGCCTGATATTTTATATTTAACATCAGCCTTATAATTTGCTGATAACTCTTTTACCACAGCGATCACATCAGTTGCCACGCCTGTGCCAACATTAAATATTTGATTATTGGCACCTTCTTTTTCAAGACCCATTATTGTGGCTTCAACCACATCATCAATAAAAACAAAATCACGGGTTTCCTTACCATCCTCAAAAACGTTTATTTCTTTACCGTTTTTTATAAGGGTTGAGAAGATAGAAAGGATACCGGTGTAAGGGTTTGAAAGCGATTGCCCGGGGCCGTAAACGTTTTGGTAACGGAATGACACAGGGGCTATACCTATTGTTGGGCAAACCGTCATGATCATTTGCTCCTGGTTTTGCTTAGTTATACCGTATACTGATGATGGGTGAACTTTAGATTCTTCGTCAGTAGCTACCAGTTGCAAAACAGACGAACCCGGGTATTTAACTTCAAAGTCGCCACTTTGCAAATAATCATCTGTGCGATGCTTTGGGTAAACATAACCTAATTCTTTACTCAAATACCTGCCTTCGCCATATACAGCACGGGATGACGCTATAACTACCTTCTTTACGTTATGTTTTGCATTGGCCAATATATCAAGCAAAAGCGCGGTACCGCCAATATTTACATCAGAATAAAACTTAACCTGGTACATGGACTGGCCGGTACCTGTTTCGGCAGCAAGATGAACAATTGCATCCTGGTTTTCCAGGGCTTTTCTTATATCGGTATCTTCAGTAATGCTGCCTTTAATAAAGTTTACCTTGTTTTTGATTGATAGGTAAAGCGGCGAGGTTTTTTCCGGCTCATCCCCGTGTATCTGTTTTGAAAGATTATCTAAAATAGTTACAACGTATCCTTTTTCAATCAGTTTTAATGCCAGGTTTGAACCTATAAAACCTGCTCCGCCGGTTATTAAAATATTTTTCATTTAAACTAATTCAGGTTCACAATTAATATCATCATCCGGTTAATTATCCTGTTTCTTTTTCAGGTAATCCTGTTTTATTCTTTTGGCTATTTGTGTACGTGTATACGCATACAAATAAACATTTAGCGGAAAGTTAGCTTTTATAATACTCAGTTTGTCCTCATAAAATGGGTAATCCAGGTTTGTTTCCGAATAACCGTCGCCGTCATAATTCGCCACAACAATTGGCAGGTACTTAAAAGTATAAGCTTTATCGCCGTAAACCTTCATATTCAAATCATGGTCGGCCATTGCCCTGTACCTGGTGTTAAACTTATATTTCTTTAAAGCGCTTAAAGGATAAAATATAGCCTGCTGACATATATTACTTACAGCCAGCTTATAAGCCGAAAACTCACCATCGTACAACCTTAACAAATCAAGCCTGTATACGTCGCCATAATACAGACAGTTCGGATCTTTTAATTCATCTGCAACATTATCCAATACGTTTAATAAAGTATCGCCAGCGCCTAAAAAATAAACCCAGTCACCGGTTGCTACATTAATAGCTTTGTTCATAGCATCGTATATACCTTTATCCGGTTCGCTTTTCCAGTAATGTATTTTATCCTCGTATTTCTTTATGATGTTTAACGTACCGTCTTTTGAGCCTCCGTCAATTATAATATATTGTATATTGGTGTACGTTTGTTCCAGCACGCTTTCAATAGTTGTTTCAAGTAACTTTTCAGCGTTATATACTACTGTAATTACACTAATTAATGGAGAGGTATTCAATACTGGTTATTATTTGCGGTTTATTGCCGGATATTATTTACCAATAATAAGAAAATTTAGGATTTATTTCGGGATTTGGCCTATAGTTATCCAATTTTAACTTTTTGCACCTTGTATTTGGGCGGTTGTTTCATCCGCTTTTTTAAACCGGAGGTTTTGAAGGGCCATTAATATGATAGGGAAAAACATTTGAAGGCTCAACCCGGAGATAACAAACATATTATCAAAAATGGAGAAAAAATAGATTGTACATAACGTAGAAACACCTATTACCGACAATGGATTTTTAGATACCAATGACATGTAAAATATAGGAAACAGCCAAAAGAAGAATAAGACATAAATCATACCCCCATAACCGGCAACTGCGTATGCACCCGCAAAAGTAGTACACACTGTAAGTGAGTCAATCAATAATACAGGCATTTTATGCATGTAACCCTTGTGCAATGCGTTTATTCTTTTTGATATAAAGTCGAACAGTGTCTCATCAACTACTGCTAAATAAAACGAATCGACATTGAATGGCGGTCTTGATATATTGATGTTGTATTGTAAGTTTCCAAGCGGGGATGTAAGGTAAATGTACGACCAGAAAAATTCACCGGGTATTACATTTTTTTGAAAAACATCTGAAGCCTGCCCGAGTTCAAAAATAATGTCACTACTGTATGGAACTTGTTCTGCGGTGCCGGGCGCTTTATAATCACGTACAGCCTGCACCAATGCTACCGACCTTAAATTACCTGCTACCCCGAAGATATAGAGTACAAAAAGAGCACTTACAGAAATAATTATGATCTTTTTAAAGGTTAAAACGGGGTTCTTAACATTCATCCATAAAAAAAACATAGTAATGAGTGTCATCATTACAAACCCCCTGGAAACTATAATAAAGAAAAGGGCTAAGCAATAAACGCAATACCATATGAATTTCTTTTTGCGTGTAGTTAAGTACATGTAGTAAAAACAAACGCAGGTAAATGAATTAAATGCAATTGCTATTACTATTTCGCTACCAATACCAAAGGTTGTATCGCGTAAACCACTTAATATAGGGATACCGCTATAAAGAAAGTTAGGTAAGAACAGTATATTATTTACCAGGAACAGTATCTTATAATTTACATTAACCGGTTTTGATGGCTTTAGGATAAAGCCTACTTTTTTCAGGAAAAAAGCGGTCAGGGTAAAAAGAATAATAAAGCTGAGTATAAAAGTAGATAGCCCCAGTGTTAATTCGGGCAATATGGCAGCACCACGAAAAGCATACAAAATTAAGCTGAATGACCAGGCAAGTACAAATACTACATAAGGGTTATTGGCAATATTTCTTAAATAAATCTTCATGCCTAAAAACTATGCCTGTTTAAAATTCAGTTTTACTAAATTAAGAATATATGTAAAGTTTTTATCCATTTTTATAGTAATTGCAGCCAAAACCCCAAAAACTATCATTGCAATACCAACCATTAAAAATAGTGGCAGGGTTTTAATAAACTCACCATATATAAGCCATGATATTAAAGCGAATACAGCACCGATAAACACCTTCTTCATTTCGGGTTTAAATAGTTTCCTACTGCTTATATCATACTTTCTGTGGCTTTTTACTATAGTGTATAACGCTCCCAAAACTAGTGTGCAAGCCCAGCCTACAATTACAAAGTAGCTGCCAAAAAACACGCCCAAGGCCAGGCAAAATATTGGGTTTAAAACCGCCATAATTAATTGCCCGTTCAGGTTTATTTTCAATGAGTTTGTGGCATAATTTACAAAATATACCGGGCTCATGATAATATTAACATACCAGCCTGCGCCTAAAATGATGGTGGTTACTATAAATATAGGCTCAAAATGTTGTATCCAGAAAATGGAAATATATGGAAGGAATATAATTATTGAAGCCAGCATAAATGTGCTGATCGAAAATACTATACTAAACACTTTCTGATAGATTGCTTTTAATGCATCCATGGATTTTTCAGCTTCGATAGTGAGGTTAGGCACTAATATTTGTGTTGCCGAAATTATTACAGAACGTGCCTGAGCAACAAGCCGGTTACCCATTTCATAATAACCAACAAAACTTATATTGCCATATTTTGCCAGGAAGTATTTGGTAACAGGATCATACATTATAGTTACTATTGAAACTACCTGCAGGTTTACACTAAATGCTACAATTTCTTTAAACAGATCAGACTTAAAACCCAGAGGCCGTAGTGCAACCACCGGTAATTTTATAAATACCGCTATTGACGATATCACCAACAAAACAATTGATTGAAATACCTGTGCATATACTACTCCTATCAGCCCGTATTTTGGTACCATTAATCGGCTTGATATATAAAACAATACTACACATACAGCTGTGATCATGTTTTTGATATATGCCAGCCTTAGCCCTTCAAAAAAAGATAAAAAGGCACTTGCCACCCCGTTTATCCAAAACGCCAGTAAACCGTATGGCAATAAGCTGCGTGCCAGCGTTAAATACTCTTTTTTCTCGATTACAAAAGGAAGTATATAATAAGAACCGGCATAAATAATTAACAGGAAGAAAAACAGTAGTATGCCCAATATATAACATGAGGTGAACAGTACCTTAGATACATTCTCCCATTCTTCTTTAACACTGTATAAGGCTACAAAACGCACAACACTTTCAGATAAAGCAGCATTTGCTACCGCCCCTACCGATATGGTTGATATTACTAATGACCATACACCAAGTTCGGCAATACCAACCTGGGCATTTAGATATTTGTATAAGAAAAAGTAAACAACTGCGGTAACTAAAACTACTGAAATTGCAGATATTGCGTTTCTGAGAATATTTCTACTTTTATGCACCCTTAAATTTAACTAATTAAGTTTACCAGCTCATTTTTTACAAATAAACCATTTAATTGTAAAACACCGCCCGAATTTACATCCTCAAATACAGAAGTGTAAAATGCCGGGCTAAACCCATAGTCGCTTAATTTTGTTAAAAGTATCTGTGGTGATAGTGCTCCTTCATATAGCGGCAGTAATGATATCTCTACCTCAATAGAAGATACGTTGCCAAATATAGCGGCAGCACCCATTAAAACCTGTTCTTCAAACCCTTGTACATCAATTTTTAAATGAAGCTTGCTATTTTTATCAAACTTCAAAACATCACTTAATTTTTGAATTTTTACTGTTTCGTTTTTTATAAATTTAGTTTTTGGCTCGGCTTCAATGCTTTTATCTAAAACATTAAAAATGGAGCTGCTTTCAAAATTTTCTGAAACGTTTATTTTAATTTCACCATTTTCATTTCCGATAGCACAACGTTCATGAACGGTCCAGTTATCATAGCCCTGGCTACTGGCTACCAGTTTATCATATACATCACTTAACGGTTCAAAAGAAACTATTTTATTTTTATATCCCGATTTTATAAGTTCTAATGAATATTGACCAACATTGGCGCCAATGTCAGCAACCAGGTCAATATCCAGTCTTTTAAGTATATCAACCCGGTAACCTCCCTGTTTGTATACATTGGTAGAGGCCAAATGTATGTTAAACAGCCTCAGTAATAATTTGATATTACTTTTTATAAAACTCATTTAAAAAATATTATTTGTATGAAGCGGTTTAGTAATTTTTCCTTCTTAATGTTAATATAGAAATAGTGGCTATAAAGCTAAGCATACCGCCAAGAAATCCCGCTTTAATTTTTCCTAATTTTTGAACAGGCAATGGCAAAATAGGACGGTCAATAAAACCGATTAACGGGGTTTCCTGGTTTAATGATATTTTAGCCGATTGCAAATTAGATGCCAGTTCAAGTAATGCCGATCTGTCTATATCAGCATCTACAGCCCTATCCTGGGCAGATACTGCCAAAACTTTCTTCAATGGGTTAGCATTCGGTACTTCATCTATTGATGACGCCACTCTTGTTAAGGAATGATTTAACCTGGCGCGAACTGAATCTGTTTGATGTTGTAATACATCAATATTATGGACTATTTTTCTGATGCGTGTTTGTGTATAAAATGCAATAACATTTGAAGCCAGGTTTTCAGCAAAATTTCGTGAAAACAATTCATCAGGAGTATAAACTGATAATGTTAAGATGGTAAGCCTTTTATCGGCCCTGTCAACATTAATGTGGTTATAAAGTATATCCTGGTAAAAAAAGAATAATACGCTATCCTGTACACGGCTTAAAACAGTATCAGTAGGTTTAAATGTAAGATTTTTAAGTTTAGGATCTTTATTCCATCCTTTACGGATCTCATTATATTGAATATACCGGTTAACCAAAAGATCCTTCTTTCCATTTTCAAAAGTGGCTTCGCTTAAAAGTGTTTTTTGAATCATTAAGCGGGATTGAAAAAAGGAAATTATGTTAAAACCTGCAAAGATACCTTGCTTTGAGCCACCTGCCGATATACCTAATTCGGAAGCAAGACCAGCTATACCTGACTGTGATTGACCCTGATCTTCAATAACGAAAGATATATCTGCCAGATACTTTTTCTTTCTGTGTGCAGAAAACCAAACACCGGCAACAATCCCAATTATCACAAAAATCAGGATTATCTTCCATTTAGACCTAAGGTATCTTATATGTGCATTTAACTTTGAAAGAAGTGTCTTAACCGAAACTCCATCTTCATCATTCGGGATTTCCTCCCTATTGTCTTGTTTCATAATTGGGACTAATAATAGCTATTATTTTTTTAATTAGCTATTTTTTAATGTATAAGGTTAAAATTAGCTTTTGATTCTATCCAAGTTTAAAATTATACATTACTGTTTAATTTTTACTATTGTTGACGATATAAAACACAATAAGTGTTAATGATGCAATAGCGCTTGTTAGGCCCACAATTTCCTGTGCAGAAACCGGACGTTTGTATTCCTTTTTAGGAACGTTAATATCGCTTCCTGCTTCAATACGCGGATGCGACGTAAAGAAAAGGAATTTTGTGCTTCCTCTAACTGTACCGTTTGGATAAACAACATAGGCATGCCTTACGTCAGCCTCTGGTGAGAAACCGCCCGCTTTTAAGACATATCCTCTTAATTTACCGCTTTTGTTAAATACAACCGCACTTGGATAAAGTACTTCGCCGTTAACACGTACAACTTCCTGCTGTTTAGGTATTCTTATGATATCACCATCTTCAAGTAACAGGTCATCAACCGAACCCGGATGAGAAACAATTTTTTGAAGATCGATCCCTACATAGTTATTACGTAGCCTGGTACTTGCAGAGTCAGTTTTATAGAATTTTAAACGATTTAAACTGTCTACCAGTAATTGAGCGCGTTCTGCCGAATCTATTTTTTTCCTGTTAAAACCAAGTGTGTTGTTTCGCTTTAAAGATCCGCCTTTTATATCAGCCGAAGCAGTGAAACCTCCGGCCCGCGCAATAATGTCAGAAATCCTTTCATTCTTTCTTTCTATGGTATAGTTACCAGGATATAATACTTCCCCTTCAACCTTAACATTGCTTTGGGTTTCATAACCCGGCATAGAATAAACAGATACGATATCATAAGGCTTTAACCTGAAATCAACATCTTTCTCTTTCAGATCAGCATCCACATCTACACTATACACCTGCGATAAAATACTTCCTTTTGAACGCGGATCACTATTATATACACGACGGGCTACTTCAATACGTTTGGAACTTGCTCCTATACTAAAGCCACCTGCTTTAATGATCAGATCTTCTACGGTCATGCTATCAGCATAAGCGAATTCACCGGGATTTCTGATTTGCCCTTTAATACTAACATTGAAGGTGTCGCGCAGATCAAAAATCGATGAAATTGTAACCTTATCTTCCCGCTGTAAAATAATGTCAGTGGCTGATTTGTTCATTACATTCTGAACATTAAACCCAATAGAAGATGTAGTGTTATCCGTATTTAATCGGGTTATACTTCCCCTTTTCATAAACGCATCTTCTTTAAGTCCTGCGGCATCTGCAATTAATTGAGTTAAAGTCATGCCATCTGTCAGTTCGTAGTCTCCCGGCCTAAAAACAGCACCACTTATACTAACCCTGTTCTCAAACCTGTCAATAACGCGTTCAACAGTAAACTTATCACCTCTTTTAGGTCTGTAGGTATTGTAATCCTTTTCAAATACGTCGGTAATGCGGCGCTGCTGATTGCTTACCTGCACTACCTTAATAAGTGGTGTATAAGCATTGTTGGTAAACCCGCCTGCAAACCTGATCAGGTTATGAAGCGTTTCACCGGGTAGTATTTCAAACAATGCTGGCGTTTTTATCTCCCCACTCATTTGAACCCTTGAGTTGTAAGGTGGTACACGTACAACATCCTGATCCTGTAATATTATATTATCCTTTTGTTCACCTTTTATAAGAAAGTCATAAATGTCAAGTTTTCTGTATAAGCGGTTATTCCTGATTATCTCTATTTGCCTGAACGTACCGTTGTTGGTAGGGCCACCAGCAGAATATAAAGCGTTAAATACCGTTGCAAGTGAAGGCAATGTGTAGGTACCCGGTTTATTTACCTCACCGGCCAATATTACTTTGATGCTTCGTATATTTCCTAAACTAACCTGTAAGCTGGCTCCACTGCCTATCTGATAGTTATTAGCGATAAGCCGTTGCCTGATTGCGGATGTAGCCTGTTCTATGGTTCTGCCACCAACATTTAATATGCCAACGCCTGGTATGTTAATATTTCCCTCAGGTGAAACGTTTAAATTCCACGTAGCAATTGAGTTACCGTAAACATTGATTACTACTTGATCTTCAGGACCTAAAACATAATTTAAAGGTGTAGCCAGTTTTAAATTTGGCTCAAAAGTTACATTGTTGTTTCTGAACAGATCGGCACCAAATATTTTTGGCTGTAATGTGTTAACCAGGTCAGCTTTGGGATTGCTGTTGGTATCAGGTTTGTAATTTAACCGCCGGTTTCCTTGCTGCGCAGTGTCAACTACTGTTGCCTGTTTTGTACCTACGCCGTTACGCAAATTAGTTATACGGGTACGTAGTTTTGAAGCCTGGTCTGCCGACATCCCTTTCGCTTGCAAGGTTTGTATTAACTGACTGTCTGTTAGGTGTTGTTGCTGGGCTTGTTGCAGCAAAAGCTGTATCTGGGCGTCAGAAACGTCATCAACATTTACGGTAGCAATACCGGAAAACATGCTTTGCGCAACTGCCGGCCTTACAGCCGTGCAACAAAGTAAAACAACCAGAAATGTGATTAGGTATTTAAATCGGTTCATAATTTTTCAAATATGGCGGTAAATTATTTTAATTATGTTTTAAAAGTTATATTTTGGTTAGCGGGTGCAATTATAGTAAATAAAAACTCATGTAATATATGTAAGTTAAACGATTTACAGAAAAATGCACGCAATATTTCATAATAATATGTATTTCATTTAATTATAAATTTGATATACTCCATTGACTTTTCTTTTTGATGTTGACCCCACAAGAACCGTCGCAATTTTCTTTTCCATCATTAAATTTTCTGCCTGGTTAATAAATTCTTCACCATCAATAATTACCGGTTCGCGAGTCATCATCTCATCAATACTTAGCTGCGATGTATCGGTATTACGTACCAGCGCACGGCGCAAGTCACCATCGGTTACTACACCATCAATATAATCTGTATTGCCAACCATTACCATACCCAGGCGCCCTTCAGACATGCGTAATAACAGTTCTGTAAAAGATGCGTCTTTATTAATAAATGGTAAATTATCGGTCCGCATCAAATCCTTAACCTTTGCCAGCATTTTACGGCCCAGGTTGCCGCCGGGATGAAACCGGGCAAAATCTTCCTGCTGAAATTGGCGCGATTCCATTAAAGCTACAGCCAGCGCATCGCCCATTACGAGTGTTGCAGTAGTTGACGACGTAGGTGCAAGCGCTAAAGGGCATGCTTCTGTAGTTATATTTATATTCAGGTGGTGATCGCTGTTTTTAGCAATGGTAGAATTAGGGTTACCTGTAAAGCTTATGATGAGGTTTTTGTTCCACTTTAAAAAAGGGATAATCTTTAATACCTCATCCGTTTCACCGGAATAAGAGATGAGTATGATCACGTCATCTGTACCTACCATACCCAAGTCGCCATGAAATGCTTCGCCGGGGTGAAGAAAAAAGCTGGGAGTACCTGTACTTGATAATGTGGCTGATATTTTTTTGCCAATCAGCCCTGATTTGCCTATTCCGGTAATGATAACCTTGCCGGTAATGTTTAATATGGCATTTACTACCCGGTTAAATTCGTCGTCTATAAGGCTTGCCACTTGCTGAAGTGATTCAATTTCAATGGCGAAAACCTTTTTGGCGATATCTTTCATACAGGCTGACTCGTTTTGTTTTCTATTAATGACGACATGACCTTATCTAAATCATGCAGCTTAACCATATTTGGCCCATCACTTAACGCATTATCGGGGTCAGGATGTATTTCCATAAAGTAACCATCAGCACCAAAACCTTTAGCAGCCTGGGCCATCATGGGTACGAAAGTACGATCGCCTCCTGTTTTTCCACCTGCTCCGCCCGGGCGTTGTACTGAATGTGTACAATCCATACACACAGGGTAACCAAAGGATTTCATATCGTAGATATTCCTAAAATCAACCACCAGGTTATTGTAGCCGTACATATTTCCCCGCTCAGTTAATATGATTTGGGTATTGCCGGCCTCAACAACTTTTTGTGCCGGGTAAAACATATCCTGACCAGAAAGAAATTGTGCCTTTTTAACATTTACTATCTTGCCTGTTTTAGCAGCGGCTACTAAAAGATCTGTTTGCCTGCATAAAAAAGCAGGTATTTGTAATATATCAACCACCTCTCCTGCTATAGCCGCCTGGTAAGGTTCATGAATATCTGTTGTAAGTGGCAGACCGAAACGATCTTTAACCTTTAACAACATTTCCATACCTTTTTCAATTCCCGGACCACGATACGAATGAATAGATGTGCGGTTGGCTTTATCAAATGATGATTTGAATACCACCGGTACATTATAACGTTGACCTGCTTCGGCAACCTGCTCAGCCACAGTATATAAAAGCTCCTGGTTTTCCATTACGCATGGCCCCAGGATAAAGAATGGTTTCTGCTGAATTTGTTGAAAAAGCATGTTAATAACTATGATATAATTAACAAATATAATTCATTTGTCAAATCTGTATAATTTCAAAAGCCTATTGTTATCAACTTATTAACAATGAGGTTTAAATTCTTATTAATTAACTTTGCTAAATGAATTACTTTGAGTTTTACGATTTAGCAGAAACATTTGCTATAAATGACGCTTTTTTGAAGAAAAAATTTTATGAGTTAAGTAAAATTTATCATCCCGATTTTTATGCAAATGAGAACGAGGCAAAACAGGCTGAAATCCTTGAACTTTCTACACTAAATAATAAAGCATACCAAACACTTTCAAACCCTGCAAAGCGGTTAGAATATGTTTTAAAGTTACACGACCTGGTCTCCGAGGGAGCCAAACCGCAATTACCGGCTGATTTTTTAATGGAAATGATGGATATAAATGAGCGGCTTATGGAAGTTAATGACGCCGGCGAACTTGGAGCAATTACCGGCGAAGTGCTTGCCATTGAAGGCGATATGAATGAAAAACTGGAACAGTTAACCGCAGATTATGAGCAGTTGGATGATACAGCAAAAGAAAGCAGGCTGAACGAACTGGCAGATATTTACTTCAGGCAAAAATATTTATTGCGTATTAAGGAGAGTTTAAATACATTTGCAACCCGGTTTTGAGCGAATTAATCCACCGCTCATGTAATGATCGGATGCCCAGATGGCGGAATCGGTAGACGCGCTGGTCTCAAACACCTGTGGCTGCAAGGCCGTGCCGGTTCGACCCCGGCTCTGGGTACAACGCCTCGATATTATGGTATCGGGGCGTTGTTTGTTTGAAACCTTTCAAAAAACAAAAGCCGAAATTATTGCTAACTCCGGCTTAATTATTTTTTTTAATCTATTGACTTTATTCTGCCACGAGATCACCCAGCGATACGCCAAGCAAACGGCAGAAATCATGTAATGTCTCGGTGGTCATGTCGCAGGTATCACCCAACCATACACGAAGTAACCGTACCTCACGGCGCATTAGCGCAGAAAACTGAGGGCGTGTCCAGCTGTTCTGTTGCAACATGTTCTCAATACGTTCTGTTATTAACAGGCGGTTTTCCTGATCTGCAACATCTTCAGGACGCAGTTTGGCCAGGATTACACCCAGCAAAGAAAGACGATCTTCTGTTTTCATAGGCAAATTTTTAAATGTTTCAGTCGGCATAAGTTAACGCTTAAACTTGATAAACGCAAATTATTTAAAGATGTAAACACAAAAATTTTATATTGGTTTTTAAAACACAAAAATTCGATGGCATTATTTTATAATTTTAACCGGTTTCTTATTTTCATCAATAGCTACAAAAGTAAAATTACCGTGTATAGCAAGCTCTCTGCTGTCGGCATACATTTGTTCGACATAAATTTCTACATTCACTTTTAAGCTGGTATTGCCCACGTGGCTCACCTTGCCAATCAGTTCAATTATAGTTCCTGCGGGGATAGATTTTTTAAAGTCGATTTTATCGCTGCTAACAGTTACCATCACCTGCCTGCTAAACCTTGTAGCGGTAATAAATGCTACCTCATCCATCAGGTGCATGGCAGTACCTCCAAATAATGTATCATAATGATTAGTGGTGTTTGGAAATACTGCTTTAAAAATGTGTGTTTCCGATTGATTAATTCTTTCCTCGATATTCATTTTCTTTATGACTGTTAATTAAAGGGGCGGCATAACCGCCCCTTGATACGATTATACAAAACTTTCAGCAGATATTTGTTTCCTTGCCTCACGGGCTGCCGCCACCATGTTTTCCAGCGCAGCTTTAGTTTCGGGCCATTTGCGGGTTTTTAAACCACAGTCTGGGTTTACCCATATATTGCGTGCGGGTAATAGTTCAGCTGCTTTTTTAAGCAGGTCGACCATTTCATCTGTTGATGGCACACGTGGTGAATGAATATCATACACCCCCGGCCCTATCTCATTAGGGTATTCAAAATGAGCGAATGCCTGGAGCAGTTCCATTTGCGAGCGCGAAGTTTCAATAGTAATTACGTCGGCATCCATAGCTGCGATATGTTCAATAATATCGTTAAATTCACTGTAACACATGTGGGTGTGTACCTGCGTTTGGTCATTAACGCCGCTGGCCGAAATGCGAAATGCCTTTACCGCCCAATCCAAATAATGCGGATGTTTAGCCTTGCGTAAAGGCAGGCCCTCGCGTATTGCCGGCTCATCAATTTGTATAACACTGATACCTGCCTTTTCCAGCGCAACAACCTCATCACATATGGCAAACGCGATCTGGTTGGTGGTTACTTCACGGGGCTGATCGTCACGTACAAATGACCATTGTAATATGGTTACCGGGCCGGTTAACATCCCCTTCATTAAGCGGTCTGTTTGCGCGGCGGCGAATTTACTCCAACGTACGGTCATATCTTTAGGGCGGCTTACATCGCCATAAATAACCGGTGGCTTTACACAACGGCTGCCATAACTTTGCACCCAGCCATTTTTTGTAAACAGGAAGCCGTCCAGCTGTTCGCCAAAATATTCAACCATATCGTTACGCTCAAATTCGCCATGTACCAGTACATCAATACCTATGGCTTCCTGCCAGCGAATGGCATCAATGGTTGCTTGTTCAATAGCTTCGTCATATTGCTTTAAGGTAAGCTCGCCTTTCTTAAACTTCGCGCGCAATTGCAGTATATCATCCGTTTGCGGGAATGAGCCAATGGTAGTGGTTGGGAACAAAGGGAGTTGAAACCGTTTATGCTGCACCTGCTGGCGCACAGAAAAAACACTATGGCGTTCGGCATCAGTATCAGTAATTGCCGCAATACGATCTTTCACATGCTGCTTATGTACCTGTTTGGATAAACGGCGCTTTCAACCGCTTGTTTATTAGCCTGTAACAATTTGGTATCGCCTCCCGCTATGCGGCGCAGCTCATTCACCTCGGTTAGTTTTTGTTTGGCAAAGGCCATCCAGTTTTTAATGCCAGGGTCAAGTTCTGTTTCCAGTTCAAGATCATTGGGGCTGTGCAGCAATGAGCATGATGGCGCTATGATAACCCCATCACTTCCAAGCTTATCAACCGCTTTTTGAATTAATAATAATGATTTTTCATAATCGTTCTTCCAAACGTTACGGCCGTCAACCACACCAAGTGACAGTAATAATCTTTCGGGGATAAGTGCCAGCATCTCATCCAATTGTTCAGGTGCGCGCACCAGGTCAATATGCAACGCGGTCACCGGCAGGCTCACAGCCAGTTGTGTATTATCAAGCAAAGCATCAAAATAAGTTGCCACCAGTAACTTTACACCGCTAACACGATTGGCAATGGCCCGATAAGCATATTCAATGGCTTCTTTTTCCTTTTTTGAAAGGTCGAGTACAAGGCATGGCTCATCCAGCTGAATCCATTGAGCACCCTGTGATTTTAAACGGTTAATAATTTCTACATAAACCGGTACAAGTTTTTTTACAAGGTCGATACGTTCAAACCCTGCCTCTTTTTCCTTGCCTGCCAACAAGTAGCTTACCGGGCCAATTAAAACAGGCTTTGCTTTATTACCCAAAAGCTGTTTAGCTGAGTTATGATCGGCAAATAAACCTTCAGAAAATACTTTGAATTCCTGGCCCGCCGTAAACTCGGGCACAATATAATGGTAGTTGGTATCGTACCATTTGGTCATTTCCATGGCGGTTATATCCAGTCCATCCTTTTGATAACCACGTGCCATCGCGAAATAAAGGTCGGTCTCATGGTTTGTTTTTACCAGTGTAAGTACTGGCGTATAACGTTGCGGGATTACACCGAGCAGCAGGCTCATATCCAGCACCTGGTCATAAAAACTAAAATCGTTGCAGGGGATAAGGTCAATACCGGCATCAAGCTGGGCCTGCCAGTTTTCTTCCCTGATGTTGCGGGCTGTTTTGTTCAGTTCCTGGATGTCAATCTTACCTGCCCAATATTGTTCGCAGGCTTTTTTCAGTTGTCGCTGGCTACCAATGCGCGGGTAGCCGAGATTTTGCGTTAGCATGTTCTTTTAATGATTAAATGAATAAATCTGTTAAAAGCGCTTTAAGCTAAACTTCGCAATGTTTTGGGATAAAGAAAATGAAAAGGGTATGTGCAGACAAGGAAAAATAACCGGCGCATCATACCTGACCAAAAGCTTCATACCGCGAAAGCATTGTCAATACAGTATGGCAGGTCTCCTGACTTATAACAGTTTTATCGTCCTTCCCGCTCTTTTGAACAGTGAATACTCATGGATAAAACCTTTGTGTTACTTACAGTTGCGCGACAGTCCGTGATTTGCACACGGTTCCCTATTAATCTACAATTAAGTAAAACCTATACCGGTTGATGAAGGAAAGTAAAGAACTTATATAAAACAAATGTAGTAATTGCCCCTCATATAATTGGCAACATTGTAACAAGTAAAATATGCGGATGTTTAATTATGCAAGCCGAATATTTCCCGCAGTTCAATCAGCAGCTATGTATTAATGAAAATCCACTACTTCAAAATTTGAAGCAGTAACAGTATTTAATTTTTGCAGTTCGTCATTGTTCCAGCGGCTATCGGGAACGCCGCTGATATACATATTGCTGCCTACATCAGCCAAAATTATCCCGTATTTTTTCATAGCTTTCAGTATTACTTGTAAATGTTTGGGATAACTGCTGATATTAAAACTTGCCTTTAACCTGAGTTTTGCACCAAAAGGCAATGAGTATGTACCACCGGAGCTATTTACCTTATGCCTTGCAGGCGATATGTAA
>Ga0206923_1066_pt1 | contig 23300 bp, 23 predicted proteins | sample Alteio_BWOrgHeat_64_FD_152961 | JGI IMG/M metagenome (GOLD analysis project Ga0206923, IMG submission 152961) | Enriched cells from forest soil in Barre Woods Harvard Forest LTER site, Petersham, Massachusetts, United States -... | ecosystem: Environmental > Terrestrial > Soil > Temperate forest >...
TATAACGTATCAGGTACATACATGGCACCAATATTAGTGTGATTATGGTTGCAAAACCTAACCCGAATATCATTGTCCACGCCAATGGCCCCCAGAAGGCTACGTTATCGCCACCGAAATGAATATGCGGTTGGAAATGGGTAAACAACCCGGCAAAATCAATATTAAAGCCTACTGCTAAAGGTATCAACCCTAATATGGCCGAAGTTGCTGTTAACAGTACCGGCGTCATACGGGTATGGCCTGCTTCAACCACCGCGTCATGCACATTTGCTCCCTGCTCCATCAGCATATCGGTAAATTCAACCAGTAATATACCGTTTCGCACCACAACACCTGCAAGGGCTATGATACCCACCCCGGTCATTACTATTGACATCGTCATTTTAAAAATAGCTACGCCTAATAACACACCTATTATACTGAACAATATTTCACTAAGAATAATCAGCGTTTTACCGATTGAGTTAAACTGTATCATCAGGATAATTAAGATCAAACCAAAAGATGTTGCCAGTGCGCCTAACAAAAAGTTCATGGCTTCCGCCTGATCTTCCTGTCCGCCGCCCATTTTAATGCTAACGTTGGTTGGTTTTTTAAAGTTATTAATTGCCCGCAGAATATTAGCGTTAACCTCGTTAACATTATAAGGCTTAATTACATTTGAGCCTAATGTAAGTACACGGCGTTGCTGTTTATGCTTAATATTGCTATAGGTTGTGGTATACCTTACATCAGTAAATGCCGATATAGGTACCTGCCGTATAGCACCACCTGTTGCCATATCGCGGTAAGTGATCTTCAGGTTCTTTAATGCGTCCAGGTTACTGCGTTGGCTTTCAAGCGCGCGCACCTTTATCTGGTAATCATCTTCGCGTGTATTCCTGAAGTCGGCTGCTTTGGCGCCAAAAACCGCCGTGCCTAATGCCTGGGTGATCTGCCCGGTGCTTATGCCCTCGCGGTTTGCACGCTCGCGGTCAACATCAAACACAATTTCGGGTTTATCACTCTGCACGTCCGGTATCAATTCTTCAATACCTGCTATATTTTGCTTAACCAGGTAACTTTTTAACTGGTTACCCACTTTTACAAGGGTATCAAGGTTATCAGCCGCAATTTCTATACTGATATCTTTTTGAACCGGCGGGCCGCCATTCTCCTGCGCTACCGCTATTTTAGCACCGGGAATAACGCCTACAACGGCATTACGCACATTTGCCAGTACTTTCTTGGTATCTTTTCCGTTTCGCTTGCCGAATTCAACAAATGCTACTGTTATCTTACTTTTATTCTCATAATCGCCCTGGTCTTCATCCGTTGGGTCGGCCACACTTGTTGTAACATTCGAAATGATGGATGAAACAATATCCTTATCCGGCTCAACCGCCGCAGCTACACGTTTCTCCAGTTGCCTGGTAACCTCGTTAGTATACGTTTGATCGGTACCGATGGGCATGGTAATATACACAAATGCAAAGTTTGGATCGCCCGCCGGGAAGAACTCCACCTTTGGTGACCGGGCCACCAGGAAGAAAATAGTGAATATAAATAATATCACCGTACCGAATAATACCCATACCGGGCTTTTAACGGCGCGTTCCAGCCACCTGGCGTACCAATCCTTAAACCGTGGCCATAAGTTGTTCTGGAAGCTGTCTATAACTTTTAATAAAATAAAGTGGTTCAGCAAAAACAGCACAATTATCAATACCATAAAGTTACCGAAACCGAAATTTATAAGGTAAGCAATAACAGTTGCTATGCCGAGGTATATTAATGAGCGTTGCAGCTTCTTGTCAAATTTGGGGTTATCATGCTCACCTTTATAATGCGGTTTCATAAAATCAACCGCGAATACAGGGTTAAACAAATAGGCTACCACCAGAGATGCCAGTAAGGTAATGATCAGTGTAATTGGAAGGAAGAACATAAAATGTCCTATCAAACTATTCCAGAAAGCCAGCGGGATAAATGGTGCAAGCGTAGTCATGGTACCTGAAAATACAGGTAAAAACACCTCGCCGGCAGCTATTTTCGCAGCCTGTTTAATGGGCATGGCACCATTATTAAATATGCGGTGCGTATTTTCAATTACCACAATAGCGTCATCCACCACAATACCTAGTGCCAGCAGGAACGAGAACAGCACGATCATGTTAAGTGTAAACCCGATAGCCGGCATCACCAAAAACGCTATAAAACAGGATAACGGAACCGACAAGGCCACAAATATGGCATTGGTAGTACCCATAAAAAACATCAGGATAACAGTAACCAGTATAAAACCAATTACTATGGTGTTAATAAGGTCGTTAAGTGTTGTACGTGTTTTGTCTGACTGATCGCCGGTTACGGTAATGTTTAACCCCTTGGGGAAAACCGTTTTTTCCTTTTGAGCAATAAGCGCGTTTATTTTATCCGAGGCTTGTATCAGGTTTTCGCCGGATCGCTTGCTTACATTCAGCGTAATTACATTTTTAAAATCCTTGCCATCGTTGGTCTTTAAACGCGCATAACTTTCCTGTTCAAGAAACGAATCTTTTATTTCGGCGATATCGCGCAGGTAAATGGGTTGGCCCTTCGGGTTCCTTACCACCATCGCGGCTACCTCATCGGCATTTTTATAATCCTTTTTAATATCTATGCTGCGGCGTATACCATCAGTGGTAACATTACCTGCCGACGCTATAATATTTTCATTGCCAATAGCTTGTATAATATCATTAAAACTGAGTTGAACTGCCGCCATTTTATTCATGTCGACATTGATCTGTATCTCCGGTGTTAATGCACCAACTTCCTCAACCCTTGATATTTCTTTATAGCTTTCAATATCATCCTTTAAATTATCGGCATACTCCTTTAATTTTTTAAGATCATAATTACCCGAAATATTAATGTACAGAATCGGAATATCGGCCACGTTAATGTCTGATATGATCGATTCTTTCAGGTTAGGATCATTTTGAGGCAGATCCTGCTTGGCCTTATCAACCGCTTCTTTTACATCAATTTTAGCGTCACGTATTTTAACATCCGCGTTGAATTCCGCAGTGATGATAGACATATTTTGCTTGGAGTTTGAAGTTACCTTTTTTAACCCCTTTAGCGATTTTAACTGCTTTTCTAATTGTTTGGTTACCAGCAACTCCACATTTTGTGGCGACTGGCCAATATAAGGTGTGCTAACAAACACTTTTGATTGCGCTATATCCGGAAAATTTTCTTTCGGCAAATTGTTGTAGCTCACATACCCCAATACTGTAATTAAAAATATAAGCACGTATATGGCTGTTTTATTATCAATAGCCCAGCTTGAAGGTTTAAATTCTTTGTTCAGATCTTTCATATAGATCAAATATTTTAATTGTGATTAATTGATAACTTTTACCTTATCGCCATCCTGCAAATCGCTGGCGCCTATAGTTATTACCTGGTCGCCATCAGCTAAGCCTGATAATATTTCGGCCTGGCTGCCATAAGTTGATCCGGCTTTAACATTTTTGCGTTTAGCGGTACCGTTATCATTAACATAAACATAATCGCCTTGCTCTGATTTTTGAATGGAATTAAGCGGTATAACAAATGCCTTATTATTGGTATAGTCGGCAATTTTAATGATCGCTGTCATGTTAGGGCGCAGGGTTTTACGGGCAGGTAAAGCTATCTCTATAGCAAAGCTGCGCGAGGTAGGGTCAATTACCTTGGCCACGAAGGTTAACCGGGTAGTTAATGAATCATTACCATCCGGAACAACAATTTTTACATTATCGCCCTGGTTTACACGGCTCGCGTATGATTCAGGAACATCGGCCTTTACTTTCAATATATCGGCATCAACAATACGTATGCCTGTAACGCCCGGCTGTGCAACCTGGCCCAGTTTAAGGTCCATCTGGTCAATAGATCCGTTTATGGGCGAGGTAATACGATAAAGATCGGCTTGCTGCTTTAACGCGTCAACCTGCTTTTGGGCGCTTTGCATTTGTGTTTGCGATTGCAAAAACTGCACCTCGGTACCAATTTTTTGATCCCATAGATTTTTCTGACGCTGAAACAGCGTTTTTGCCAAAGTTGCCTGTGTTTCGGCCTGGGCTATGTTTTCTTTTAGCACGCTGTTATCTAATTGTACCAATAGCTGGCCTTTACTTACATGCTGACCCGGAGCTACAAAAATAGCGGTAATTACACCGGGCGATTGCGGATAGGCCATTACATTATCTTTAGCATCCAATTTACCTTGTATATCAACATAGTGGGTAAACTTGCCGGCTTTTACCAGCATGGTGCTTATATCAACACTTTTTGCTGAATCCTTAGTAACCATTGAGCCTTCAAGCGTGGTAATTTTTGAGTTAATGTCGGCCTGTTGCTTTTTAAGGTCGGCTAATTCTGTTGCTTTATCCTTTGGCTTTTGCGAGCATGCTGCCAAAAACAAAAGAGCTGGTATGTATATTAATTTTTTCATTTTATATAGTGTAAGTGGTTGATTTTTAGTTAATACGTGCATATGCTTTTTCCAGGTCTACCTTGCTTATTAAAGCATTGTATAGTGCCTGTATATATTGGTTATCTGCGTTTTCCAGTTCGGTTTGCGCTTGTGTAACTTCAATGCTTGAACCTACACCCTGAGCATATTTAATTTTTGCTACCCTTAAAACATCTTCGGCAAGCGTGCGGCTGCGTTTTTGGTTATTAAGCGATTGTATACTGTTATAAAACATAATATTTGCGGCGCTTGCCTGTAAACCGAGCGCGTTTTTAACATTATCCAGTTCGTTCTTCGCTTTCTGTACGCTAATTTCTGATTGCCTTAATTGGTTAGTACGCTGCCCGCCGTTAAATATAGGGATGTTTACACCTAAGCCTATATAGCTGTTAGGATAAACATTATTATATAAGTATTTAAACTGATTTTCCTGGAACACTTCGCCAAAACCTGCATTCAATGAAACTGTAGGCAAGTACGCCGCTTTTTTACTTTTTACATCAAGCTGGTTAAGCTGTATATTGGTTTCCAGCAGCTTATATTCAATACGGTTATGATAAAAAGAAGTATCAATACTATTTTGTGCAACCTGCTGATCTAAATTAACACTCTCTAATTTGTCTGTTAATGTTATCTCCTGTTGTATCGGCATCCCCATCTGGAATTTCAGCATCTCATAGTTCAGTATTAGTGACCTTGCAACATTATCCCTGTTGGTAACCAGGTTATTGTATTGAACGTCCAGTCGATCAACATCAATTTTCTCAACAAAACCCTGTTTGTTTTGCTGGGTAGTTTGGTCGAGCTGTTGTTTAAGCTGCGCAATGTTGGCATCAAGCAATTTTATTTGCTCATTGCTTACCAATACCTGGTAATAGGCTTTGGTTACACTAACATTGGTTTCAATTTTTGTGCGTGTTAAACTGCGTTGCGAAAGTTCTTTAAAAGTTTTAACTGCCTGTAAACCCACCAAAAAAGTACCGCTGAATAGCAGTTGACTAGCTTGTAAAGAATAGGTATTATTATATTTTACAGCACCAAACGGAAACTTTATTAATGGCGCGTTTAAATTAATAGGCGTAACAAAAATGTTAGGGCCTACGGTTGCCGGCGGTTTCAAAAAATCCTGGAACGAAACGCTGCCATTAACTTGCGGCAGCCCGGTACCTATTGTTTCTTTTACTTTATAGTCGGCGCTTTTTACGTCAAGGCCCGCGTTTAATATCGAGTCCTGGTGCTCATAAGCATATTTAATGCAATCGGCCAGGCTAAAATTAACCGGCGTAGCTGATGGCGGTGCCTTTTGTGCATAGCCTGTAAAAGCTATGGTACAAATGAGGGCCGCGGTTAAAAAAATATATTTCATTGTTATCCTATTGTGTGTTTGGTTTGATTCTTAATTTTCATTTATTCAAAATAACATTATTGCAATGACAACCTTATGTCAGCAGGATATTATTCGTCATTAATATTTTTATGTTGATTTAATAATTTATACCCTTTAAGGGTACATATCCCAAAGCTGAAATGTTCAAGCAACTGGTATTGCACTTTCCATATACTAAATTCAGCAATGGGGAAAATGGCTGTATTAAAACCCAGTTCTACCTGCGCAACACGCATCCTTGCCATAATTTTCACATCAATATCAGGCCTGATGTATCCCTGCTTTATCCCTTTGGTTAAAAGTTCTTCCAGTGTGCGTATCAGTACACCCGCTTTAAAATCCTGGAACTGCCCCCACGCATCGGGATGATATTTTTGCAGATCATGAATTACGATCGGATTAATCCTGGAAAATATCTCTTCCGAGCATTTCATCATATTGATCATTTCCTCTATTACATTTCCCGATTTGCCGATGATGGCGCACATATTGTCCTCATCCTCCTGCAGCTTTTTCTTTACTAAAGCCATTACCAATTCGTTTTTATCCTTAAAAAACTGGTATATGGTTTTTTTCGACATGCCCAAATGTTTGGCTATGTCATCCATCGTTACGCTCCTGATACCTGCCTTTAAAAACAGATCCTCGCCACCCTGTATTATCCTATCTATTTGAATCATTGACTTAATTAGTCAAAACTATGGAAACATTTTTAGATTTAAAAGTTTCCATTTGAAAAAGTTTTCAACATGACATTTCGCAAACAAACGTTAACCTGCAAGTTGCTCAATTAGCTGTTAAATCAAGTTATGTAATTGTTATCTTTGCAAAAAATATCGCAATGACCCTTACCTCACTTTCTGCAATATCACCAATTGATGGCCGTTACCGTGCTACTACCGCCAAACTGGGCGAATACTTTTCGGAATACGCGCTGATAAAATACCGGGTGTTTGTAGAAATTGAATATTTCATAGCCCTGCACCAGCATCCCCTGCCACAATTACGTGATTTGGATAAAAATGTGCCGGAAAAGTTACGCGACATTTACCGAAATTTTACCGAAGCAGACGCGCAAAGCATCAAGGATATTGAGAAAATCACCAATCATGATGTAAAGGCCGTTGAGTATTTTATAAAACAAAAGTTTGATGTGCTAAACCTTCAAGCCTATAAAGAATTTATTCATTTCGGTTTAACATCGCAGGATATTAATAATACGGCCATCCCCTATACTTTTAAACTGGCACTAACCGAAGTTTATTACCCTGCTTTTGATGAACTGCTTAAGCTGTTAAAAAAATATGCTGCCGATTGGGACAAAGTGCCCATGCTGGCCCATACACACGGGCAGGCAGCCTCTCCTACCCGTTTAGGCAAAGAGATACAGGTATTTGTTGAGCGGCTTGAAAATCAATTACATTTACTAAAACAGGTGCCGTCATCGGCTAAATTTGGCGGGGCTACGGGTAATTTTAACGCGCATAACGTTGCTTACCCGCAAATTGATTGGAAGGCGTTTGGAAACAATTTTGTAAACGATACACTTGGCCTAAACCGGTCGCAGTTCACTACACAGATAGAGCATTACGATAATTTTGCCGCGCAATGCGATGCCTTAAAGAGGATAAATACCATTTTGATAGATCTGGACCGCGACATGTGGGCCTATATCTCCATGAATTACTTTAAACAGCAAATAAAAGCCGGCGAAGTAGGTTCATCGGCCATGCCGCACAAGGTTAATCCAATAGATTTTGAAAACTCAGAAGGTAACCTGGGCATAGCTAACGCCCTCTTTGAGCACCTGGCGGCTAAGTTGCCTATATCGAGGCTGCAACGTGATCTGACCGATTCTACCGTGTTGCGTAATATCGGCGTCCCGGTAGCGCATACTTTAATAGCTATCAAATCAACCATAAAAGGATTGAACAAGCTATTATTAAATGAAACAGTGATTAACGCGCACCTTGACGCTAATTGGGCCGTGGTTGCCGAGGCTATACAAACCATATTAAGGCGCGAGGGCTATCCAAATCCGTATGAGGCTTTAAAAGAGCTTACACGCACTAATTCGCATGTTAACGCAAAGACTATTGCGGAGTTTGTGGAGACGTTGCAGGTTGGGGATGTTATTAAGGAAGAGATAAAAAGGATAAGCCCATTGAATTATACTGGGATATAAAATATAATTCACATCATAATTAGCTAATAAAGATGTTTATTATTATTTTTCATCTTTAAATAATACTTATTACCAACCTATACAATAATCTTATCATCATGAAACAAAAAACCCTTTTGTTAATAGTATTTTTTTGCTTATTCTTTATAGATGCTTTTAGCCAGGCAAAGCAAGTTTTTGAGGCCCCTGACTTGAAAAAAATTTTAGCGACTCAAAAAATGGTAGCTATTTTACCATTAAGGGTTACTATCTCATTTAAAAAATTCCCCAAAAATTATGATGCCGCTAATAATGCCGTACAAGAAAAAGAAGAAGGAATAAATATGCAGCAGGGCATGTATACTTATCTTTTAAGGAAAGCTAATGATTATATTGTATCGTTTCAGGATGTGCAACGAACCAACATATTATTAAAGCAAGCAGGAGTATATGATAAGTTAGATGTAATTACAGCCGATTCCTTGTGCAAAATACTTAAAGTAGATGCCGTAATACAAGCAAGTTATGCTTATGAAAAAACTGGAAGCGAAGCTGCAGCAATTGCTAAAACACTTGTTTTTGGCTTTGGTGGTAGTACGGCATCGGGATCACTCACTATGCAGATAAACAATGGTGCTGATGGTAATTTATTATGGCGTTTTTATAAACAAATGAATGAAGGAATTTTCTCAACCGCTGATGAACTAATGGAACGAATGATGAGAAAAGTGGCGAGAAACTTTCCTTATGAAAAATAGAACTCTCATAAATCTTTGCAGATTGAAATAATTTTACATTGTCGTTAAAGCCAAGTTAAGACTTAAGAAGTTTTTGTAACAAGGATTGCTTCGTTCCTCGCAATGACGCATTTTTCATAGTCATTCAAGGGTCATAACTATTTTGCATAGTGCAAGAAATCAAAAACCTATCTAAATTTGTTATCTTAATAATAAAGAAAAGATCAAAATGAATATCAACGTATATACAGAATCTACCCCAAACCCGGCAACCATGAAGTTCATTGTGAACAAGTTGCTGATAAACGGCAGTGCCGATTTCGCCACTACAGAGAGTGCGGAAAAATCACCTTTCGCTAAGGAACTTTATAAATTTTCATTCGTGAATGGGGTATTCTTCGCCAGTAATTTTGTAACGGTTACCAAAACCGAGGGTACCGATTGGGAAGATATTGAAGCCATACTGAAAGAGTTTGTTAAAGGCGCGGTTGAATCGGAATTAAAAGTTAAAGAAGAAGAACACGTAGAAAATGTTGATTTTGAAGGAACCGATACCGAGATCAAAATTCAGCAAATATTGAATGATTACGTTCGTCCCGCTGTTGAGCAGGATGGCGGCGCCATATCGTATAAATCATTTGAAGAAGGTGTGGTTACAGTTGAACTGCGCGGCTCATGCAGCGGCTGCCCGTCATCAACAATCACCCTGAAAGCGGGTATTGAGAATTTGTTGAAGCGTATGGTTCCTGAAGTTCAGGAAGTAGTTTCGGAAGCGCTATAATATTCTAAAAAGGGGTGTCACACTGAGGCACTCGAAGTGTGAGCGCAAAGGCCAACCCACATGCTTCGAGTGCCTCAGCATGACATCCGGCGCTCAATTATTATCTGAAGTATTGTTTTATCGTTTGCAGCATTTCCTCCGTAAACTTCCCATTTGTAGCCAATAACTCCCGGGCATTTAATATCTCATCGCCGCCTTTAAAATTTACCACATGACCACCGGCCTGTTTAACAATCACTATGCCGGCTGCGCAATCCCAGGCATTCAGGTTATATTCATAATAGGCATCAAAACGCCCTGCAGCAGTATAAACCAGATCAACCGCAGCAGAGCCCAAGCGGCGCAAGCCATGACAGTTTTTCATCAGGTGGGTAAACAGCTCGATATATTGCGGCAGCTTTTCAAAATTATAATAAGGGAAACCGGTAGCAATCAGGCTATCGCCAATGGTTGGGGCCTTACTTACCTTTATTTCTTCGCCATTTAAATACGCGGGCCCTCCTTTCCAGGCGTAAAAACATTCGTCCTGGTTAACTTCGTAAACTACGCCTAAAACCAGTTCATTATATTCCTTAAGCGCTATACTTACTGAAAATACCGGCAGGCCATGTATAAAATTGGTGGTACCGTCAAGCGGGTCAATTATCCAGTTATATTGGTCGGCTATTTTGTTTTTGGTTTGTTCTTCGGTTATAAAACCCGCTTCGGGTAATATCTTTTCAAGTCCGGCAACTATTATTCCTTCGGCAGTTTTATCCACGTAGGATACCAGGTCGTTTAATCCTTTGTACTCTATTTTATCGGCATTAAATGTTTTACGTTCCTGCCTGATGAAATCGCCGGCTTGTTTTGAAAGTTCAACTACTTGTTTTGCTACCTGCTCCAGCTGCATGATGACGTAATGATAGGCTAAATGAGAAAAATTTATGTATAAAAAAACTTGCGAAGAATAAGCTCAGCGCTGCCGAAACACGTGCCACAGGAGGGTATAATCCAAACGAACGTATAAATACATCCAGCAGGCCCAGGTTGGCAAAAAACCCAAGGATAGCTACCAATACAAACCGTGTGAACTGTTTTGCAGGTGATGAAACCGACTCGGTAAATACCGCGTACCGCGTTATCAAAAAATTAACCATTACGCCCAAAAAAAAGGATATGGCTAACGAAAGTGTGTAATTATCAAATGTATACGAAAACACATTGTAGGTCGGTTGTTCAAAAAAATTATGGTAAAACAGGTAGAAAGCAAATATATCGACCAAAAAACCCATACCCGCCGAAAACACAAACCTGACTACCTGGTTTTTAAACAGTTTATGCCTGAATGCCTTATTAGCCATGCGTTGCGGTTACGTGCTTATTCTTTTTCAGTCCTGATATAATTAAGATTGCGCCCGCTATTACCAAACAAAGCGATATCATTTCGGCCTGTGTAAATGATATGCCAAACGCATTATAACGGGTGTTTACCCTTATCAATTCAATTAAAAACCGTTCAACACCAGCTAAAATAAGGTATATGCCAAACATCACTCCCGGTATTTTAATACGATCGCGTATGCTCCATAAAAATACAAATAAAAGCATACATACCACGCATTCATAAAACGAAGTTGGAAATACAGGCACCTTTAATTCATTACAATAATTACCGATACAATTTGGTATAAAATTATTGGCATTTTCATGACTGACATTATGGGGAAACTTGAACGACCACATCCAATCGGGCGCCCAACTTAGCCAATGCGGCTTTGGGGCGGTATTATTTTTTCCCCAGTCGCCATCGCCTGACATTTGGCAGCCAATGCGGCCTACGGCATACGCCAACATCATGCCGGGGCCGCCAATATCCAGCATATTTAAAGGCTTAATACCATGTTTATTGGCAATGTATAACACAGCAGCGCCGCCGCATATTAAACCGCCGTAAAAGGTTAGCCCGCTAAAACCTATCAGCATGCCCACCGGGTCGCGCATAAAATCGTCCCAGTTTTCAAGCGCGTTAAACAATTTAGCGCCAGCAAACCCAAAAACGGCAGACCATAACAATATATTGCCCATTAATTCGTGCGGATGTACCTTTACTTTTTTGGTTACAGGTGTGGGCAGGCGATGCTTTTTATTTTCGGCATTTGCCCAGTAAGCAAACACGCCAGCAATAACCAACCCGCCGAAAAAATTTCCGCGCGATGATAATATAAAAGTCTGCGGGTCATCAACCATGGCATGGTAATGAAATATCATATCAACCACCTTGTAGCCTAATAAAAAGCCAAATATGGCATTGCCTATCAATTCGGTTAATGAAATTGGCGCGCCAACTGTTACCGTTTTTTCGAAGGAATGAATAATACCCAGTTTTTCTTTGCGCTTAAATTCCTGCACAAAAGCCCAGTAAGCAGCCACAAAAGCTAAGGCTACAAAAAAACCAAAAGTTTGAATAGGCAGCGGGATATCTAAACCGGTAAAATACTTAATAAGCGAACTAATGCTTGGAAACATAGAAGATAATTTGCTGCGAATATAGTGGTTAATGTACTAATATTTCTTCGCTTTCGGTTATTTCAACATCACCATCCGGTGAAATTTTTGTTAAACACACGGCTTTCAACTCATTTACCAGCACCGGGTCGTATTTGGTTTTAACCTTTACATAGTTGCGGGTAAAGCCATGCATAAAGCCATCTTTAATATCGCCTTCAAACAGCACCTCTTCGGTGCGGCCCAATTGCGTGTCATAAAATGCCCGGCGCTTTTTATCCGACAGTATATGCAGCATCTTACTTCTTTCAGCACGGGTTGAGCCGGGCACGCTACCACTCATTTCGACAGCTAAAGTGTTTTCCCGTTCCGAGTATGTGAATACATGCAGGTAGGATATATTCAGTCCATTTAAAAAATTATAGGTATCTATAAAATCCTCCCTCGTTTCGCCGGGAAAGCCTACTATTACATCAACTCCTATGCAGCAATGGGGCATTAGTTGTTTAATTTTAGTTACCCTATCAACATATAGCTCACGTTTGTACCTGCGACGCATTAAACTCAATATTTTGTTTGAGCCTGATTGCAGCGGGATATGAAAGTGTGGCACAAAGCGCTTTGAAGAGGCTACAAATTCAATGATCTCATCAGTCAATAAATTAGGTTCTATGGATGATATGCGGACACGATCAATACCTTCAACTTTATCTAATGCTTTCACCAGGTCAAAAAACTTAGTTTCACGCTTGCCGTTAATGATGCCGAAATCGCCCAGGTTAACGCCTGTGAGCACAATTTCCTTTACGCCCGACGCGGCAATTTGCTTTGCCTGTTCAACCACGCTTTCAATGGTATCGCTCCTGCTGGCGCCGCGTGCCAATGGTATGGTACAGAACGAGCAGGAATAATCGCAGCCATCCTGTACTTTTAAAAAGGTACGGGTTCTGTCGCCAAAAGAATATGAGGGTACAAACTGGTTAGCTTCGGTTACCGGCTGATTAAAAACCAGCGCTTTGGTGTTTTTAGTCAGGTCGGTAATATGCTCTACTATATTAAATTTTTCGGCAGCACCAAGAACCATATCCACACCCGGTATCTCCGCAATCTCTTTTGGTTTTAGCTGTGCGTAACAGCCAACAATAGTAACATAAGCGTTGGGTGATATTTTAAGGGCTTCTTTTACTACCTTTTTGCACTTTTTATCGGCATTATCGGTTACCGAGCAGGTGTTGATCACGTATACATCAGGGGTATCAGTAAAATCAACTGTATTATAACCGGCATTATTGAACATACGCCCAATAGATGATGTTTCCGAATAATTCAGTTTACAACCCAGTGTATAAAAAGCAACTTTCTTGTTCATTTGAAGCCGCAAAGATAGGGAATTTTAAAGATTAGTTGATTGGATGTTAGAGATGAGAGTGAGGCGGCTACTTCCCGCGCAGGTCCAACCCTTTAATTGCGGTTTCGGCTTGTTCACGGTATTCAAAAACGGGTTTATAATCGTGTTTACCCAAGCCCATAGCCAGGTCATAGTTTACAACCGCGTTTATAAAATTCTCCCTTGTTCCTCCAAGTTTATAATAAGCATAACCACGGCTGTTATAGCCTGAAGCAACTTCCGGTTTTATAGCGATAGCTGTGTTAAAATCAGCAATGGCATCGCTATACATATTTGCTTTAATTTTATAAGTTCCACGCAGGTTAAAATAGGACGCATTAGTACGGGTTAGCGAAATGGCCCTGGTCATATCCGCAATAGCGTCTGTAAAATTTCCTTGCTTGTCCTTAACCTGGGCCCGGTCAGCATACAGGGCTGCAAGCCGTGGATTAATAACTATAGCCTGATCAAGGTCGGCAAGCTGACCTATAATATTTCCCATTTTTCCTTTTTCAATAGACCGGTAAACAAAAGCGGCTACACTGATGGGATCACGATCTATAACATTGGTATAATCGGCAATCGCGTCTTCGGGCATGCCCAGCATACTTTTCGCGCGGCCCCTCGTAATATAGGGATTGTTATAATTAGGATCGAGCATAATAGCCTGGTTGCAATCTTCTACCGCTTCCTTATACTCTTTCAACTCAAACTTTGCATAACCGCGATTAGAATATGCGGCCTTAAATTTGGGGTCTATTTGAATAGCCTGATCATAATCAACAATGGCTTCGGCAATAAGGCCGAGCTCTCTTTTTGCAATACCCCGATCATTATAGGCAGGTGCATAATCCGGTTTCAGGGCAATAGTTACCGAAAAATCAGCAATAGCATCGCCATAGCGCTTTACTTTATTTTTTGCTATACCACGTTGAAAATAAGCTATACTGTTTTTAGGGTCGGCGGCAATTACCCGGTCGTAATTTGCAATTACTCCCCCATTATTATTTAGGGTTGTAACAGGCTCATCGATGATGATTTCATTCAGGTCTTGCGCAAACACAGCAGTAGTGCTTACAAAAAATACTATGGTTAGCAGCAGGTGCTTCATGTTCAGGTATAAAATGGATATGAATTTAAATAAATAGTTTTGATATCAGGAAATGTTACAGTCAATATTTTTTGATATCATTTAATTAATTGCTTATTCGTTCCATCTATAACTTTGATTATCTAGTCCTGTTAAATCAATAACCCTGTCTACAACGGTCATAGCCACCTCCTCAACCGTCTGCGGTTTGCTATAATACGATGGTACAGCGGGACAGATAATTCCTCCTGCTTCGGTTACAGTCGCCATATTGCGGATATGAATAAGATTAAGCGGCATATCGCGCGCTACTACTATCAGTTTGCGACGCTCTTTAAGTATAACATCGGCGGCGCGGCATACCAGGTCATCTGATGTTCCCGCAGCTATACGACCTAATGTACCCATTGAACAGGGAATGATCACCATGGTATCAAACTTTGCAGAGCCGGAAGCAAATGGTGCCATAAAATCATTTTTAGCATAGCATTTATATGGATAGGTATTATAATCCTCGTTACCCAACTCAAACTGCCATACTTGTTTAGCATTGTCTGACATTACAATGGCAACTTCCGCAATCTGATCTTTTAGCACCATTAATTTATCCAGCAATAACCGGGCATATATAGCACCGCTGGCACCGGTAATGGCAACTACAATTTTTTTCTTCATTTAGCCCCCTCTAAATCTCCTCCGCCTAAAGGCGGAGAGATTTTTGTGTAGCGTAAAGTAAAGCAATTTACCGCTAAATAAATTCGCAATTATTTCTTATTAACTTGTTGATATCCCTCAGAAGAAAGTCAAAGTCTCTCCGCCTTTAGGCGGAGGAGATTTAGAGGGGCTGAACTAGGCACAAAAAAGGGTCGAATACAAGTACCCGACCCTACATCTACCTATGAAAAACATGCCCTTTGAGAGGGCATTACAAATGTAATAACAGTTTTTTAATTATTATACAATTTTTTCAAATTAATTTAACGGCATTTTCACATAATTTTCATCTATCAATGTTTGGATGATACCATCGACCATACCAACACTGGGTACATAAATACTTTTTATGCCTGCCCATTTCATTACTGCCAGGTATATTTCGCAGGCCGGTATAATCACATCCGCCCTGTCCTGATTAAGGCCCAGCACATTGATACGGTCTTTTAACGAGAATGAATCGAGGTAACTATAAAGAGATTTCAATTTAGTAAAGGTTAAAGGCGCCTTGTCTTTTTCTTCGGCTAATTTATAGATCTTGTTAATGTTTCCGCCTGTACCTATGCCCGATACGTTTTTAAAATGGCGGGTATGGTCGCGTATAAAATCTTTCATAGCATCCCATGATTCCTCGGTATCCTGGTTATCTAATATACGTATGGTACCAATATTAAATGATTTTGAAGCAATCAGTTCGCCCGATGAGAACAGGGAAAGCTCGGTACTGCCGCCACCCACATCAATATACAGGTAATTTTTTGTTTTATCGATATTTTGCTCGGCATGACTGGCATAAATAATCTTAGCCTCCGTTTGACCATGCACAATTTCCAGGTCAACGTTTGCATGTTCCTTTATTTGCTTAACTACACCTTCACCGTTCTTTGCTTCGCGCATGGCCGATGTAGCGCAGGCCATGTAATTACTTACTTTATATACATCCATCAGGTTACGGAAAGCTTGCATGGTTTTTACCAGGTCCGCCGCTTTCTTATCCGAAATGTGTTTATGTAAAAATGCGTCGTCGCCCAGGCGTAACGGAACCCGTATCAGTGTATTTTTTTTAAACGATATCGATCCTTCGTTTTCAATAATATCAGCAATAAGTAATCTTACCGCGTTCGAACCTATATCAATTGCTGCGTATCTCAAGTTATTTTAATTTTTATTTTTCAGGTAGTTGTAAATGTCTATTTGTGCCCTAACAGGTGCAGCCGAGCTTGTTTTGTGATATTTATTGGTATTGTGGCTGTTAATCTCGCGCGATTTGGTATTATCATTCAATTGAATATCAATAATATCCCTTATCTCTTTTTTTATAGCCTTATCATATATCGGGAAGCCAACCTCAACACGGCTATCAATATTGCGGTTCATAAAATCGGCTGATGTTAAATAGATCAGCTCATCTCCCCCATTGCAATATATATGCACACGGGCATGTTCCAGGTATTTATCTACAATACTTACTATCTCAATATTTTCGCTGTATCCCTTTATACCCGGCACCAGGCAGCACATGCCCCGTATTATCATTTTAATTTTCACCCCGGCATTACTGGCCTGGTATAGTTTTATAATTAACTGCTCATCGGCAAGACTGTTCATTTTTAATATCATGTAAGCCGGTTTCTTAGCCTTGGCATTTTTTATCTCATTATCAATAAGCTTATAAATAGCCGGTCGCGAATCAATTGGCGATACGATCAAACTTTTCAAACCCTTTACCAAAGCGCCTTTATTTAATGCTTTAAAAACTTCCACCAAATCGGCGGTTATTTTTTTGTTGGTAGTAAGCAAGGTATGATCGGCATACATACGCGCAGTTTTTTCATTATAATTACCTGTTGATAAACAGGCATAATAGGCCGTTTTATCTTTTTCAACGCGGCTTACCAGGCATATTTTTGAATGCACTTTATACCCATCAATGCCATATAATACATTTACGCCTTCTTCCTCCAGTCTTCTGCTCCAGGTAATGTTGTTTTGTTCATCAAAACGCGCCCTTAACTCAACCAGGCAAGTCACTTTTTTACCGTTCTTGGCGGCGTTTATTAACGCGTGAATAATGCGCGAATTTTCCGCAAGGCGGTATACCGCTATACTGATCTCTTTTACTTTCGGGTCAATAGCCGCCTCACGTAAAAAATGGATAACATAATCATAGGTTTGATAAGGGGTGTTGATCAGGTAGTCCTGCTTGGCTATCATCCCCATCAAACTCTTATTGAACGATAGGTGATCAACCGGCAATGGCGGATATTTTACATACTCCAGTTCAGGCCGCCCCACATTTGGGAAAGAAATAAAATTTTTAAAATTATGGTAACGATTACCCGGTATCAGGCTTTCGCCGTGCAGGCCCATTTTACCAACAAGATACTTTAACATATCCAGCGGCATCTCCGAGTCGTATAATAAACGCATGGGCTTGCCTTTACGTCTTTTTTGCAAGCTTTTAGATAAAGCGTCAATAAACTTTTCGCTTACTTCTTTATCAAGGTCAAGCTCGGCATCGCGTGTTAGCTGTATGGAGTATGCCTCGATGCTGTCATGCTCAAAAATGAAGAAAATATCTTCCAGGCTATACCTTATAATATCATCCAGTAAAATAATAAACTTCAGGTCGTTTGTTTCAGGCAGTACAATAAACCGCGACAGGTTATCGGGTATCTCGATCAAAGCATAAGTAACTTTCTTATCCTTTGTCAGCTTAACAAAAAAGTAGATGGAGCGGTCACGCAGTTCGGGTAATACTGTTGTATTATCCAGCATAATAGGCACTAGGGTAGCCAGCAGTTTTTCGCGAAAATAGTTTTTTACAAACGCGCCCCTTGATACATTTAACTGCTTATCATCCAGCAGGAATATTTTTTCTTCGGCAAGCTGCTTTACAATGATGTTTTCGTAAAGGTTGTTAAACTTACGCTCCTGCTTTACAACAATATTTTTTATCTGGTTTAATACCTTTTTGGGGTTGTAGCCTAATATTTCTTTAGCCTTTTCATTTAAATTAGTTAACCGGCTTAATGTGGCTACTCTCACCCGGTAAAACTCATCAAGGTTTGACGAAAAAATGGCCAGGAATTTTATCCGTTCTATCAGCGGAACGGTTGGGTCGGCTGCTTCCTGTAAAACACGATCGTTAAAATATAACCAGCTTATTTCCCTGTTAATTAAGGGTATTTTCTTAATATCCATATAAAAGATTGAGCGCTTTGCAGCACTAATTGCAAAACTGCTTATTTATTTGTTAAGTTAATATTAAGTGATTGTATATTGCATACTTTGTTTTTAACATTTAACAGCATTAATTGATTTTAATGTGGGCTTTATAGTATTTTTGCACCACCAATTTAAAAACAACCCGATTATGCCAACATTTGATATAGTAAGCAAGATAGACGGACAAACACTTGACAACGCCATTAATATAGCCAAAAAAGAGATTTTGAACCGTTATGATTTTAATGATTCAAAAAGCACCATTGAGTTGGACAAAAAAACCAACGTTATAACGGTAGTAACCGAAAATGATATGCGCGTTAAAGCCATACAGGACGCCATTATTAGCCGCATGGTAAAACAGCAGATTGACCCAAAGGCAATGGATTTTGGCAAAGAACAAGCCGCGTCGGGAAACATGATACGTAAAGAAATAAAGGTAAAACAGGGCCTTGACCAGGATACTGCCAAAAAAATCGTGAAAAAATTAAAGGACAGCGGCCTCAAAGTGCAAGCCAGCATTATGGACGACCAGGTACGAGTACAAGCCAAAAAGATTGACGACCTGCAAGCAGTTATTGCACTTTGCCGCAAAGAAAACTTCGACCAGCCTTTGCAGTATATTAATATGAGGGATTAAGGCAGCCCCCTCTAAGTCTCCCCTTCCGGGGGAGATTTAGAGAGAACTTGAACTAAAAAAGGCCGTCCCATAACGGAACGACCTTCTCTCATCAAACTAAACCAACATTACTATTATGAAAACTCTCTTTTCGGTATCCCCGAAATCCGGACCTTCACACTAATATCTTCCCGACTTTCCGGACTTTCGGTCTTCCCGACTTAATTATTTAACAGCTATTTCTCTTGATTGAAATTTAGCTTCTTCCTTTTTAGCGATAGTCAGCTTTAAAATTCCGGCTGTGTAATCAGCTTCAATTTTTGCACTGTCGGCGCTTTCGGGCAAGGTAAATGACCTTGAAAATGAATGATAACTGTATTCGCGTTTGGTAAATTTCTTGTTTTCATCAACGGTTTCAGTTTTCTTTTCGGCCGAAACGTTTAATACATTTTTATCCAGGTTAATTTTAAAATCTTCTTTGCTCAACCCCGGTACAGCCAGTTCAACTTCAAACTGCGCTTCTGTTTCTGCTATATTTACAGCAGGTGTGCGGATTGCTAATTTTTCGTTCAAAAACGAATCGTTTAACAGTGAATACACATCATTGAAAAATGGGTTCACCAAATTGTTTTTTTTGTTCCTTACCAAATTTTACTAAAGTCATTTTTATATCCTCCTAAGTTTTTCTTTTATTAACTTCGCAGAGTCTTGTTCAACTGTTGTACCAATGGCCTTAAAGGCTTTTTTAAAAGACAATTTGTCGTTTAATTAGAATATCAGCAGACAAAATGACGCACCATGGCTGAAAAACTATCAGATTATAAATATAAAACCCCTATTGCTATCCGCTTTTCGGATATTGATGCCGTAGGGCATGTAAATAATGCTATCTATTTAACTTATTTTGAAGTGGCCCGCTTTAATTACTGGCGTGAGGCTATTAATTGGAATTTCAGTGAGAATGGTATCATTGTAGGGCGTTCGGAAGTAAACTATCTTAAACCTGTTATGCTGCACGACCAAATCGTGTGCTACGTACGTGTTGTGCGCATAGGCAACAGCAGCTTTGATGTAATGCATGTATTGGTAAAGGTAACCCCTAACGGCGAGGAGATTTGCACTACCGGAAAAACCGTTTGTATATGTTATGATTATTCGGCCAATAAATCTGTAAAGATACCTGCCCGTGAGCGTAACCGTATGATAGAGTATGATGAGCCGCGATTGATATTGAATACGAATTAGGCCTCCTGAAATCTTTTATATATTGATTTTTATTTTTTGTAAATTTGTTTATTCATGATACGGACAATATTAAAATCGGACAACAACAAACTTATGCTTGAATTACCAGACGATCTGGTTGGAAAGTTGATCGAGGTTATTGCTTTTTCTGTGGAGGATACCAAAGATACAACAAAGGATACTATATCAAAAGAAACCAGGGTAATCACTTTAAAAGCTAAATTAAAAAATTTCACTTTTAATAGCGGGGGGTATAAATTCGATCGTGGCGAAGCGAACGATTATGAGTAAAGCTGCAGTTGATACTAATATACTGCTTTATGCATTGGATGACTTTTATCCTGATAAGCAAAATATTTCTATCCAGATCATTGCCGACAAACCCATCTTTTGTTCTCAAAATCTTAGCGAATTCGCCAATGTCTGTCTACGCAAATGGAAGTTTCCGAAAGCTAAAGTAGGAGAGCTTATAAAAACATATCTTCAACAATGCTCCTACATTCCTGTTAGCGAATCCATGTTATTAAATTCCATTGAGATCATGAATAAATATGATTTTCAATTGTTTGATGCTATAATTATTTCGTCTGCGTTAGCATCCGGATGTACTATATTATATTCCGAGGATTTTAATGACGGGCAGATTATAGAAAAACAACTCAGAATAGTGAACCCGTTCAAGGTTTAAACTTTTCTTTGCTATGCTAAGCGTTATCTAGCTTCCGGGACGCAATTACCGACAATCCAAACATATTCGATCTGCGTATATTAACTATAAACCAGCTTATTACGATTAAACATGGAACGGAAAATTTATAACCCGATACAAAAAGATTATGTAACCTTTATTAAAACCGCGGCCGAAACCAATGGAGAATACACGCTCGTTGAAGTAGAACTCGCCAATGGGGGCGGCGTAGGCCTGCATTACCATAAAACCTACAGCGAAAAATTTGATTACCAGGAAGGCGAAGTGCAAATAGGTTTGGGTAAAAAAATTATTACCCTAAAGCCGGGCGAATCGGCTACTGCCGGGCCAAACGTTAACCACCTGTTCAGGAACCGGAGCGGCAAACCCTGCAAATTCAGGGTTGAATTGCGCCCTGCCAGTCCCGGTTTTGAGCAATCGCTGCAAATTGGTTACGGATTGGCCGGCGACGGCTTGTGCAAGCCTAACGGTTTCCCGAAAGATAGGTTGGCACTGGCCTGGCTGTTCGATATTAGCGAAAGTAACCTACCCGGATGGATGAGTATTTTTGAATTTATACTACGCAAACAGGCAAAGAAGGCAAAGGAAAAAGGATTGGATAAAACATTGAGTGAAAAATATGTGCGGTTTTAATTTAATGTCGATTGTTTAGACGAGTGTTAATCTTACCAAATACTGCCCAAACTCGTCCTCAAGCAATACTTGCATATCAAAGCCTAATTGTGTTGCAATTCGGCGTAGCGCATGTTCATCAATATATAACCAGTTAAACCAGTCCGATTTTAACCTTTTATATTGGTACTGATAAGTTATTTCGCCATAATATCCCCCGTCAGGCAAATTACCCTCATACAAATAAGCAATATCCGATGAATCAAATATGATCTGTCCGCTATTGTTTAATAAAGTTTTTAAATGGGTTAATAGATTTTTTAAGCCTTCAAGTGTTCCTGCAAGGCCTATACCGTTCATTAACAATAACAAAGTGTCAAACTTATCCGGGTTATAATTGAATATATCGGCTTCAAATGCTTTTACTACACCGCGTTCGCTCATTACCCGCACACATAACGGCGAAATATCAATACCGGTAACGTCCAATCCTTTATTTTGCAACAATAAGGCATGCTCCCCGCCCCTGCTCCTATATCCAGTATTTTACCGCGGCATTCCTGTAAGGCCATCCATTCTATATCCGGCATATCATTCTCATCCCTGAAATAGGTAGCTACCGGCATTTCTTCTTTGGAGCCATAGGTATTGGCTATCCAAAGTTTACTGCCAGTTAAATTATACTGATAATTATAAATGGCTCGTCCTAAAATATCATCCATAACTCAGTTATAAATTAAAAATAAACAAAATAAACAGGGCTTTTATTAAACATAAACAACTCATTTACTGATATTAGTATTAAAAACTAATTTTTTCGTTTAAAATTGTTTTTTATCCTAATATTTTAGTTATCTTTACATACATCATTTAACCTATGAGAAACCTTATCTACCTATCACTGGCCGTGTTTGTCACGTGTGCTTTATTTTCGTGTAAAAAACAGATCGTTGGCGGCAAATCAAACGCCTCATTGCTAACCGGAAAATGGCTGCTTTACCAGCAAAGTACAAAAGTATACGATTTAAACAGTAACGCGTTGTTAAAAGACACCGTGGTTGATTATGCCACTACAAACTACCCCAAAGCCTGGTTTGAAATATACAATATTGATGGCACTGCTTATATTACCACTACGCCTTACAAAAAAGCAGGCGCAACAACATCTTCGGTAGATACCACCTCCTATTTTCATTATACTATTTTAGGTTCGAGTGTGGTGCTTAGTCAAAATGGAGGCGGCAGCGAAACAGATCCTATAATCCAGCTTACACAAAGCACGCTGGTGCAGGAAAAAACGCAAATCAGCCCGCCGCCTTCCGGTTGGGGCCTGGATACAAATACAGCCTATAAATTTGTGAACGATGGTTATTATAATAAGCAATAACCCTCATCCCGTTCAAATGCTACTTTGCTACTGCGCCGTTTTTAACTATTAAGCCCGCGCTCCTTTTACTCTGCGTATCCGACCAATTAACACTGGCCACCTGGTAAGTATGCGTGCTGTTATTACTCACATTCTCATCAACAAAAGCCATCTCAGGCGGCACCAGTGGTGCCGGGTCGTCGCCGTTATTCCAGCGCTGATAGCCGTATAGTTTGCTGAATACTGTTTTGGTAGAATAGGTTAACATTTTCAATTCTTTACCAT
>Ga0206923_1067_pt1 | contig 23195 bp, 18 predicted proteins | sample Alteio_BWOrgHeat_64_FD_152961 | JGI IMG/M metagenome (GOLD analysis project Ga0206923, IMG submission 152961) | Enriched cells from forest soil in Barre Woods Harvard Forest LTER site, Petersham, Massachusetts, United States -... | ecosystem: Environmental > Terrestrial > Soil > Temperate forest >...
CATTAGCTAGAGGTTTGATTTCGGTAGATAAAGCCAAGCGCGCCGCCTTCGGATTGATCGCTTTTGAGCTGATTTTGAGTTTGATGATTGGAATTCCCGCCTTTCTCGCAGCCTGCTGCGCGGTTGGCTATTCTTTGCTGATGTATAAGGAGTTTTTTGTCGGATCCTGGCTCAGGCCCAAATTATCCACTTACGCTTTGACTCACACGTTCGTCGTCTGTTGGATTTCCCTGTTTCTGTTTTCCGCTGTCACAGGCCGATTTTTTTCGTGTGCATCCAGTGAATATTGGCTCTTTGCCTTCGCAAATTGGATGATCTTCAACGTCTTTGAATTTGGAAGAAAAACATTTGGAAAAAAAGAGGAGCGGCAAGAGGTCGATTCCTATTCAAAAAAATTCGGCTCTTGGGGAGCCTCTGCGATCGTGCTGTTGATGGCAGCAGCGGCGATAGCCATCGCCTTTAAGATCGGCTCTCACTGGAGTCTTTTTTTTGTTTTGCTCGCGATCTTATCCCTATTCCTGTTTGCTGCGGGATTTCTTTACGCAATTTCGAACAACCCCGCATCCGCAAAGCGATTCCGCTACGCCTCTTCTTCCTATATTTTTTCCTACTACGCGATTCTCACATTATGTTGAAAATGATACCCATTGTTTGGAATGACGATGCGATCGAGCCATCCTCTCATTTGATCGGGGGAAAAGCCGTAGGTCTTCATGAATTGCAGAAAATCCATGATTCTGTTCCCGTATGGTCGACTCTTACGACGGAATTTTTTCAATCGATCATCGAGGCCCATAACGAACTCCAAGAGCTTTTGACAATAGGAAACGGATCTCAGATACAAAGTTATATCCGGAATCTCTCTCTTGATGAAGGGCAGTACCTACTCTTGCAAGAGGTTTGGGAAAGGATTTCTGAAAATGGCCGAATCCGCATCGCTGTCCGTTCCTCGGCCGCAGACGAAGACAGCGCCAAACTCTCTTTTGCCGGACAAATGGACTCCTTTCTAGAGGTCGCCGCTTTTCCCGACTTCCTAAAAAGAGTGCTCGATTGCTGGGCTTCCCTCTATAATGAAAGGGCGGTTTCTTATCGGCGGCAAAACGGAATCGATCCTTGGAAGGCTAAGACCGCCGTGATCGTCCAGCAAATGGTAGAGGCTGAAATTTCCGGAGTGGTTTTTACCGCCAATCCGATCAACCGCAATCCCGATGAAATGTTGATTACAGCCGTTTTGGGGCTCGGGGAAAAACTCGTATCGGGACAGTCTGATTCAGATACCCACATCCTCGACCGGACAGGCCAACTCATTTCTTCAGAAATTGTGGGCGAGAAAAGCTGCCTCAGCCAAACCCAGCTCCAAAAGATCCGCCAATTAGCCTATGTTGCGGAAAAAGCGAAAGGCGCTCCCCTGGATATCGAATTTTCCATCGCACAAGATAAAATCTATCTCCTCCAGGCGCGCCCGATCACTTGTCTGAAGACGCAATATCAAATTTGGGACAACTCCAATATCGGAGAGAGTTATACGGGAGTGACCACTCCTTTGACTTTCTCTTTCATTCGCCAAGCCTATTTTGCCGTTTATTGCCAATTCTGCGAAACGATCGGCGTCCCCCAAAAAGCGATTTTCAAAAACCGCCATATCCTGCAGAACATGCTTGGGCTCATCCAAGGAAGAGTCTATTACAATCTCTTGAATTGGTATAAACTCATATCTCTGATGCCCGGTTTTCAATACAATAAAGGCTTCATGGAACAGATGATGGGCCTTCACATCATCAAAGAACACAAAACGGACTTATTTTCGCAAAGCATCTGGAAAAAGTATTTCGTTCACTTTCCCCGATTGATCAAAGTTTCCTGCAAAATGATTCTCGCCCATTTTCGGCTCCCTAAGCAAATCATCCAATTCCACGCCCGCTTCAACACGATTTATTCCAAATATTCCGGACTCGATTATTCCTCGATGGCGCCCTCTGAAATCCTCTCGATTTACCGCACCCTTGAAGAGGAAGTCCTTTGGAAATGGCGCTCTCCGATCACCAATGATTTCGAAGCGATGATTTTTTATGGCCTTCTCAAAAAACTGACCTTAAAATGGGGACTTGATCCCGAAGGCGTCCTCCAAAACGATCTCCTGAGCGGCCAAGGCGGCATCGAAAGCAGCGCCCTCATCGAGGAGTTGTTTTCGATTGCACAAGAGATTGGGCGCGATGAAAACCTGAAATCCCGTTTTCTGAAGGCCTCGCCCAAAGAAGCTTTAAATATTCTCGAAAAAACCCCTTCCATCCCATTCGCAGCTTACTTGGAAAAATATGGCGTCCGCTGCATCAATGAGATGAAATTGGAATCGATCCCCCTCATAGACGACCCCTTATTTTGCATCGCGTCGATGCAAAATTATCTGAGAAATGACGCATCTCCTGCTAAACAATCGCCTCTTCGGAAAAACAGCGAAGAGATTTTAATGAAAAAACTCAAAGGGGCTCGCAAGTGGATCTATCGATGGATCCTCCGCAATGCCAAAAAAGCCATAAAAAATAGGGAAAACCAGAGATTTGCCCGCACCCAGGCCTATAGCCTCGTACGGACCCTTTTTCTAGCGATCGGGCGCCAATGGGAAGAAAAAAAGATCATCTTGAACACGCGCGACATCTTTTATTTAGAAATCGGCGAAATCTGGTCCTATATCGAAGGAACATCGACCTGCGTCAATCTACAAGAGCTCATCGCAGTGAGGAAACGGGAATTTCAAGCTTATGAATCTCAAAATCCAGACGATCGGATCGAAACCTGGAACGAGGTCTACTTCGGCAATCCATTCGCGCAAGAATCTCCTGAAAACCAAAATGGGCTGATTAAAGGGCTCGGATGCTGTTCGGGGATCGTCGAGCGCGAAGTAAAAGTGGTCCTCTCTCCCGACAGCTCATTGAAATTGAACAAAGAAATCATGGTCGCCAGACAAACTGACCCGGGGTGGGGCATCCTTTTCCCCTCAATCAGCGGTCTGATCATAGAAAAAGGGAGCCTCCTTTCCCATTCGGCCATCGTAGCGAGAGAGATGGGCATTCCGACTGTCGTGGGTGTGAAAAACGCGACAAAAATCTTCTCCGATGGCGACCGCGTCCGCCTCGACGGCGGAAAAGGAACGATTCAATTCCTATGAAAATCGCCATCCTAGGACAAGAAGAGCCTGTCTATTTCAGCCCTTTCCTAAGAAAGATCATTCAAGTTCGGTCCAACGACATGGCTCTCATCGTCATCGCGGGAAAAAGGAGTTCCGGAAGCCATCCTAAGACCCTTTGGGACAAACTCAAAGACCTCTATAGCCATTGGCGTCTTTTAGAGCCGTCGGGATTTTTGAAACATGTAAGGATTCGCTGCCATCAAAAACTCATCGCTCTCCTCGGATTGATCGGCACCAAATGGGATCAGCGGAGCCTCGAAGGCATCGCAAAACAATTGCAAATAGAGCTCTTTTACACCCAGGATATCAACTCGGCCGCAACTCTGGACCGCTTAAAAAAATGCGCTCCCGACGTCATCATCAACCAATCCGAACTCATCCTTAAGAAAGAACTCCTCTCTATACCCAAAATCGGCATCCTGAACCGGCATGCATCCCTCCTGCCCCGCTTTCGGGGAAGACTCGCCTCTTTTTGGGGCCACGCCCATTCTCCTCCCGAATATGGGACGACGATCCATTTCGTCGATGCTGACATCGACTCCGGACCGATCGTCCTTCAGAAAAAATACGATCTAGATCCCGCTCAATCCTTCGAAAAGATCCTCGATATTCTTTTCAAAGAATCCGCATCTCTCCTACTCGAAGCTCTCGAGAGTCTAGACAAACCTGCCCTTCCCAATCCTCATGCTGGAACATCCGTCTACCGCTTCCCCACGCTTTCGCAAATCCAATCCTACAGAAAAACTCTCGCAGCAAGAAGAAAAGCTGCGCTTACAGCTAGATAGGGAAATCTATTCACCACCGAGAAATCAGTGAAGGGCGGGGAAGCCCCTTACTTGAGTCTCTGTGGTAATTGGATCCGCTCTTTGCGGATGAGATACGTGAAAAAGAAAATGGAGCCGACGGCAAGCCCGCTCAATTCGCAGATGAGGACAAGCAGCGAAGCATTTGTTAAATGAAGGAGCAGATAAAACGCTGAAAGAGGGATCAGAAGATTATCGATCCCTTTTCGCCCCACAGCTTCCGCAACGGTAGTTATCAAAGCGATTTCGAGGGCGATCAAAATCGATTGCAGAGGCTGAATTTCTGAAAGCAATAAGAGAGAAAGATGCGCCGTCAAGAAGGCGGAAACAAAAAAAGCGATGGACCCTTCCAGACTTTTGACATGGCCTTTGATCGAATAAGACATTTTTTTGTAGGCCATTCCCACAAGGGCCGCCAATGAGTCGGAAAAGGTGAGAGTCAAAAACGGAATAAAATAAAATAAGGGAGCCCTATCTTTGCAAAGAAACGACAAGATGACCGCGGATGCCAAAAAATAGAATTCTCCCAGGGTTTCCCGTTTTACGCCGTGCAAGGAAGTGAGCCAGCGCGATTTTCTAAGCGCGGCCAAAGCGAGAGTCATGATCGCGCCCAAGATCAACACTTCATAGGGCGAGGAAAAAATCCAAGGGAAAGTAGCAGCCACTCCGCCAGATACAATGTGCTGGATTTTACGCGTCCATTCTGTCGGTAGTTGAGTCAAACGATACAAAACTTCCGCAGAGATCAGAATGGCGAGAAAAGACAGGCTCATCAAAGAGATCGCGATCCAATTCATGGGACACGCTGCTCGATCGCGAATTTTTGATAGAACCAAGCCTTGTCTTTGGCATGCAAGGAAGAGGCCTCCTCGTTCAAGGAAACGATTTCGCTCCTTAAAGAGGCCGGGCAGCTCCTTTCAACCAGCATGTTCCAATAAGCGATTCGTGCGCCTGGTTTTGCGATTTTTAAGATGTTTTTGTAACAGGTTTCGAATCGATCAGGGTCCATATATTCGAAAATATCGGAGAGGTTGAATGCATCGAACGGACCTTGGATAATTTGATCCGCCTCGCCATGAAAAATCTGGATCCGGTCTACACGGGACCGGATCGCATCGAAATTCTCCGGCCGTAAATAACAGGGCAGATCGTCCTGGGAAAAATTGCCCCTTAAAATATAGTGAAGGAATGGATTTTGATCCGTTTGGCCTTCCGTCAAAGCGTGGCGGCTCCGCTCTAAAATCCGCTCGGCAACATTTCCTCTTACCTGATCGAAAAATGCGGGCGCTCTTCCCGCGCGCCCCATTACAAAACGGCTGAAGAAGACTTTAAATAATAAACGCCATCTCCAAGTGTCCCACCGATGGGTATAAAATCGGATCCGCTCTTCTCGAGTTTTTGTCTTCAAAAGAGCGTCTATTGTTTTTCGAGAATGAATGAGCGGGAGGACCCATTTTCCAAATGCTTTCAGGTACCGCTCGAACTTTCCCGCATGGATGATCCCGCCGCAAATTGTTTGGAGGTTTCCTTCCCAATAAGTTTGTGCAGAAGCGCTTAAGTGCTTTTTGAGTTTTTCGCTGTAAATTTTGATCCTGTTTTGAATAGGCAGAACTCCTAAAAATTGGCAAAGCCCCAGGTGATCGAGTTCTTTGAACGCCGCGAGCCTGAGTTCTAAACAGGCCAATTGCGGCCCGCTTAAATCGACTGCGGCAATTTCTTGCGGATCCAAAGTGAGAAGAGCTAACACATTGTCGCCTGAAGAGGAAATGGAAAGGATCCGGCCTTGTTTTGCGGACGGCGCTAAGGCTTCACATAAAATATCAGCATCTTCCCACACATTTGCATAACGAATAAAATCAAACATAAATTTAATTATTTTAAAATAATAACGAGAATTATTATACATTATCTAAACAAAAAGCAGGACAATAAATTTCTTAGCGTAATTCTTGAAAGATCTATATAATGAGCTGTTCATGAATCAAGAATATAAAAAAGATTTTATTCGCGCCGGAGAGTTGGCTAAGCAGGTGAGGGCGTTCGGGAAATCGCTGATCGTCAAAGGCGCCTCGTACAATGGCGTCATCGCCCAAATCAATCAAAAGATCTTAGAATTAGGTGCGAGGTCCGCATTTCCGCCCCAAATTGCCCTTGACGATGTCGCGGCCCATTTTCTGCCGCAACCGGGAGAAGAGATCTTTTTTTCCCATGAGGTCGTGAAACTCGATATCGGAGTCTGCTATAAAGGGGCCATCGGCGATTGCGCCGTCACCGTCGATTTATCGGGAAAAAATCAGCCCCTTGTCGATGCTGCGGAAGCGGCGCTGCTTGCGGCTGAAAAGAGCATCCGGGTCGGCCAGCCCGTGAGAGAGATCGGCAAAATCATCGAACAAACCATCTCCTCGTTGGGTTTCACGCCCATCAAAAATCTCGGGGGCCACGGTCTTGGATATTATAAGATCCATACCTCGCCCAACATTCCCAATTATGAAGACAAATCTACCGCAACGATCAAACCGGGCATGACATTCGCGATCGAGCCTTTTGCGACCAATGGAAAAGGGCTTATTTATGAGGCGGGGAATCCAACAATTTTTTCCTTTGCGGCCTCCCGTCCCGTTCGTTCGGAAAGCGCCCGCACCCTTTTAGCGAAAATTAAAACTTTCGAAGGGTTGCCCTTTGCGCTTCACGATTTGATCGGGAAGGATTTCCCTCTCTTTCTCCTCCGTCCGGCTCTCGAAGAACTTCTTCAATCAGGCGCCGTGGTCGGATACCCTCCGCTCGTCGAAGAAGGGCGCGGCCTCGTCGCTCAAGCTGAAAACTCAGTCCTTGTCGATGAGAAAGGACAAGTCGTCGTCACGACTCGTTAAGAGGCGCTTCCAATAGGTCGATGCGGCAGAAAGAGCTCCATGGCCTTCAGGCGCTACAGCAATTAGCCGTCCGCCATTGATGCTTGTCGAAAGCAGAGCGATCCCGACTGCCGCGTCTTATCTGTCTGCTAATGCTGCTGCGTATATTGCTTCAGTCTATCGTATGCTGCATGTGCTTCTTCGTATGTTGCAATGGCTCTATTGTATGTTGCATTTGCTATGGCGTATTTTGCATTAGCTCTACGGTATTCCGCATTTGCATTGACTACATTTGCGATGGCTTCTTCTCCTTCTGTTGCCGCTCCTGCTTCGTTTGCTTCTGATTCTTCTATTATTTCTACTGCTTTTAGTGCTGCTTCAGCAGCTTCTCTTCCCGCTACTGCTGCGAATGCTGCTTCTACTTCTGCTTCAGCTCCTCCTCCTGCTGCTAAGGCTTGGAAAGCTGCTACTGTTGCTGGAGCTGGTAATCCTTCTTCTGCTTCTTCTATTACCGCTATTGCTTCTAATGCTGTATTGAGCGCTCTTTCGGATGCGGCGGCTGCTTCTGCTGTTTCGGCTACTGCTCTTGTTGCTCTTGCTTCTGCTGCACTTACCGAGACAGCTGCTGTTTTTACCCCTGCATCTGCTACTCTTACCGATGCGGCTGCTGTTTTTACTCTTGCATCTGCGGCTCTTACCGCTACAGTAGCAACATCCGCTATGGCTCTGGTTGCTCTTGCTTCTACTGCTCTTACCGATGCAGCAAAAGCGGCTACTTCTCCCTCTGCTGCTTCTTCTGCTTCTGCAGCTCTTACAGCAGCGGCAGCAGCTGCGGCTCCGGCTCCTGCTGCTATTCCAGCACCGACTCCTGCTATGGCTCCTATTCCCATTGCAATGGGAATTGCGATTGACAAGACACGAGTCGCAGACAGATTCTTAAAAAAATCAGAGCAAGCGCGGGACATCCTATTTTTGAAATAAAGGTCCGATGAAATGTCTCTTCCGCGTCCCGCAGGATTGGGCCTACTATGAAAATGATGTTGATGGGGTACGGTATTCCCCTCAAGAGACTGTAAACAAAATCGGCAACTCATTTTATTTCTCCAAATTTAAATTCTTAAATTCACTATAGACGATTAAACAGGGATCTCCCTTCTTACTCGATGGGCTTCTGCAGCTGTAAAACATGCAGATAAGGCCCCGGATATTCCAGCCCAATACCAACCGCCTCCATTGATGAGAGTCGAAAGACCAACAATCCCAGCTGTAACTGCTCCAGTAGCAAAATAAACGCGCCGTGAAGCAGCTGCGGCTACTGCCATTTCTAAAAATTGTAATCTTCCAGCTAATGTTCCTGCAGTTATTATTGATACTGCTAATGGTGCACACATTATTGGATCTCGTGTTACAACTGATGCTGCCATTCCCGTTCCTACTGCTGCAATGCCTGCAAGTATCGCTTTTTCTCCTGCATATCCTCCAGGAGCTCCTTCTGCTAATGCAATTAGTTTATATACATACTCATTTTTAAATAATAATGCCAATAACGATACTGAACCACTTATTGTTGCAATTGGTAAATACCTAGTTGCTACTCTTGTTACTATTTCTGTTATTACGCCTACTGGTAGATCTCCTTTACCTGCCATTCCTATACCTATACCTATGGCTCCTGCTGCTGAAACTGTAGCTGCTATTGCTGCAATTTTTTTTCCTATATTTTTACGTACTGCTATATCTGCTGTTACTAATACTGCTCCTGCAGTTATTACTTTGGCTGCTGCAGCTTCAATCTCTTCTGTAAGAACTCCTGTTGCAATAGCTGCTGCATTGATCGCGAGCAAAGGAATACCTACAGCTAGAATGCCTGTGGCAGTCCGTTTCATCAAAAAATCGGAGCAGGGAGAGTAGACCTTCTCAGAAAAAGCACGATAGATCCTCTCTTTAAAGGAGAGGACTGAAGAAACGTCTTTTCTGCATCCCACAGGACAGATTTTAAATTTCCTAGCCCATTCAGATAAACAGGGTTCATGAAAGGCATGCCCTGGATGTTGTACGATACTTCCCTCAAGAGGTCGTGTACAAAGGCCACAACTCATTTTAATCCTCCAAAAATTAATGTTAATTAAAACATTTTAAATGAAGAAATAATAAAATAACATATAAAATATATTATAATTTAATATTAAAATTTGATCCTTATTTAGCCTAAGGAATAGAGCTTTTCGAGGCGGACGTAAAGCTCCTCGATCTCTTTTTCCTCCTGCGCAATAGTGGCTAGCAGGGTGCGGATTTCTTCGCTTTTGTTCGATGGGGAGATGTCGATGAGCTTTTGGTTATGCTTCTCGAGGCTGGCTTCCAGTTCGACGATCCGGTCTTCGCATTTCTTGATTTCCGCTTTTGAAGACTTGGGTTTGGGAGCTTCAGTGACAGGGATTTTCTTTTTTTGTTTTTCCGGTTGTTCTTCCTGCCACCCTTCTTTTTCGAGGAATTCGTCGTAGGTGCCAAGGAAGAGGTCTTGCTTTTGTTTATGGCAGACGACCAGTTTATTGAATGCAATGCGTCTAAGAACCCATTCGCTGTGAGTCACGATGACGACCGCGCCTTGGAACTCTTCGATCGCATCGATAAGCGCTTCTATCGATTCGATGTCGAGGTGGTGCGTCGGTTCATCGAGAAGAAGGAGGTTGCAAGGCTGCGCGACGATCTTGCCGAGGAGCACCCGGCTTTTTTCTCCGCCAGAGAGGACCGAAATCGATTTTTTCGCAAGATCGCCGCTGAACATCATGATGCCGCAAATGCCTCGCACCTGAGTGAAATTAAGGGCGGGGTTCGCAGAGGCGATCTCCTCTTCGACGCGTAAGGCAGGATCGAGCCGATCGATATACGTTTGACCGAAATAGCCGATGCGCGCGGCTGCCGAAAGGTGCAATTCGCCGCTTTGCGGCTCCAGCTCTTCCGTCAAAAGCTTGAGGAGCGTCGATTTACCATAGCCGTTTTTTCCGATGATCGCGATCCGGTCCCCTTTTTCTATGGTCAGAGAAAAATTTTCGATCAATTCCGTATCGGGTTTATAGGAAAAACGGAGATGGGAAGCCTCGAGCATCTTTCTTCCCATGAATTGAATTTCATGAAAGTGAAAATCGAGATGATGCAGATCTTTCAATTTTTCAAGAGCTGGGATCTTGTCGAGCATCTTCTGCTTGGACTGGGCTTGGGAGGCCTTTGATGCCTTAGCTCCAAAGCGGTCGATGTAAGACTGCAAGTGGGCCTTCTTTTTTTCCTGCGTCAAGCGGGTCTTTTCGTGCACTTCTTCTTCCAATGCGATCAATTGGAACAAATCAGTGCTTTTTCCTTTGATTTTGACGATCTTGGAACGGTGGATTCCCATCATATGGGTCGTCGTTTCATCCAAAAATTGGAGATCGTGGGAAATCAGGACCATCTCCCCTCTCCATTCTTGTAAAAAATGGGAAAGGAAACGGATGGAAATGATATCGAGGTAATTCGTCGGCTCGTCGAGGAGAAGGCAATCGGGTTCGGAGACGAGTACTTTGGCCAGCTGGATCCTGAGCTGATACCCGCCGGATACGCTGTGGGGCGATGCGTCCATTGCCTCTTCATTAAATCCCAAACCGAAAAGGATGCTTTCCACTTTATATAGAAGGTCTTTTTCATCCTCCCTCAATCCCAGAGCGGCTTCTTCAAGGATCGTGGGCTTGGTGAACCGGATATGCTGCTGCAAGACACCGATCCGGTAGCCTCGGGGAAGGACGATTGTTCCCGCATCGGGTTTTTCTTCGCCAGTGATGAGGCGGAAGAGCGTCGACTTGCCCGAACCGTTCCGGCCGATAAGTCCGCATCTCTCCCCTTTCTGGATTTTGAATGATGCGTCGTCGAAAATCGTTTGGCTGCCGCTATAAGAGAGGCAAAGCCCTTCCCCTTGCATAATCGATATTCCTCAATCGAAGTTATTTTACCGAACTCGGCGATTATTCTCTAAATATCGCTGCAGCATGGGAATCGCGATCGAAGCCATCACCGTTGCAGGGAAAAGCAAACGCAAAGCCCATGCCTTTTTGAAATTCGATTTGAACTCGGAAAAATATCGGTCTTTGACCTTTGCAAATGAAACGTTCAACGCATCATCTTTAACATTATTACTTACAAAAATATGCGCCGCGGCCCAGCCCATGGCCAGATCGAGATTCCTTTTTCCTCCTGCCAGATAAATATTCCGATACAAAGAATCGGTCGAAAATTTCACTCTTCCTCCCGATTCATCCTTGGAAAAAGAAATGTCCGGATCGCCGCAAGCCGCCTCTAAAGGACTTATATCTTCCAAATGGGTGCCTGCATGGATCTCATCCAGGCCGAGCGGCTCCGTATCGATGATCGCCAATTTCCCTTGATGTTCTCCCGATTTGATAAACGTTACGTTTCCGCCAAAAAAAAGATCGGAACAGCCGTTATGAAAAACAAGCGTGAAAAATTGGCAGTAAATCTCTTCTCTCTCTTCCTGAGGCAATTGGTTCAGATAATCCAAACCTTCCGTTTTAGACATTAGATCGAGTTTTTCAGCTAATATGACTTTTTCGGCATCGGGTTTTTGAGAAATCGGGGAAATTCTCTTTTTTGGCACGTAAAGCCGATCGAGTCCCTGCGCATCGATAAAGGACATCAGCCTTTCAGCCATAAGTGCTCTGCCGCAAATAGAACCCTTTCCGTACCATTGGAGCGGGGGCAACCCCGTTTGAAATGGGTTGAAATCCCTTTTCATTAACAATTTGTCTTCTTTGGGGATGTAGGCTTTAATGACCACGCCCGGCATCGAATTAGCCGTGAAAATGTAAGATCCCCTTAGAGTCAAACTGGTAAATGATTGGATTTTATAATACTCCTCTAGCGTTCTCCCTTTGAAAAGAGCGGCCACCTTTTTTTGATCTTCATCAGAGGCGAAAAGTTCCTTGGGATGATTAAATGGAGTTGCGGGGACTGGAACTAGGCAAGAAGGTAAAATATCAGCCCATAGATTCGGATGGTCGACCATCATCCATCGGGCGAAATGTTTACAAGAAGCGGACAAATATTCGCCGATCGAAGAAAGCGATAAATTGGGGGAATTTTCGATAACGGCATTGCATTTTTGTGTGGAGATAGAACTATCGACCGAGACACTATGTGCCATTTTTCTTACCTTCTATTCTTAATGCATTAATAATAATAAATCCGTTAATTTATATACATTTAAATAAAGAGGTAATAAAATATTTACAAATTACAGCTAAGTTTTATACTTATTGGAAATATACCGAAACAACCTGTAGAATCGGGAATTTGGCAAGGGGCTCCTCAAAATTTTCAAGCGAAAGCGGTGCGGAGCGAGCGACCACCCCTGGGCCCCCGAAGACGCATCATCTTTGGGGTGGGGCCATTGCCGAGTAGGCAAGGCGCGAGTGAGCATGAAAATTTTGAGGGAAAGCCGACGCAGCCAAAAAACGATTCTACAGGTTGTTTCGGTATAAAACGAGTAGTAAATGTTTGATTGGATAGTGATCGGAGGGGGCGCAGCGGGGGTTTTTGGGGCGATTTCCGCCAAACAAGCCGATCCCGATGCAAACGTCCTCCTTTTGGAAAAATCAGCGGTCTTGCTCTCTAAAGTGCGCATATCTGGAGGAGGCAGGTGCAATGTGACCCACTCCTGTTTTGATCCCGCCTTATTAAACCGCAATTATCCTCGCGGGGCGAAAGAATTGATCGGCCCCTTTCATCGCTTTCAGCCCAAAGATACAGTGGAATGGTTCTCTTCTCGGGGCGTGGATCTCAAAACGGAAGAAGACGGGCGGATGTTTCCCGTCAGCGATCAATCGGAAACGATCATCGATTGCCTGCTTACCGAAGCGCGCCGATCTGGAGTTGAGATTAGAATGAGACAACGGATTGAAAAGATCGAACGCTTTTCCGATTATTTTGAATTGACTCTCAAAGAAGGACAAATCCTGCAGTGCCGCCGCCTGCTATTAGCTACGGGAAGCAGCAGCGAGGGCCATTTTTTTGCGCAGCAATTGGGCCATACGATTCAAAAACCGGTCCCTTCCCTCTTCACTTTCAATATCCCTTCATCTCCCCTCAAAGACCTAAGCGGGATCTCGCTCGATTCAGTCCAAGTAAGAATCGATCAGACTTCCCTCGTACAAAAAGGGCCCCTGCTCATCACCCATTTCGGATTTAGCGGACCAGCAATCCTCAAGCTCTCGGCCTGGGGCGCTCGCTATCTGCACGAAAAGGAATACCGTTTTGAGATTACTTTGAATTGGCTTCCCGATTTTTCCGAAGAGGCCATTCTCTCCTGCCTCTTGCAAACCAAGAAACAAACGCCTCAGCGAATTCTCCAAAACGAAAATCCCTTCGCGCTTCCGAAAAATCTCTGGAAAACTCTGATCGACCAATCCGGTGCCGACTTTCAGAAACGGGTCTGCGACATCCCCACAAAAGATTTTCGAATCCTTTCAAACAAACTGCATCGGGATCTCTACCTGGTCGAAGGAAAAACGACGCACAAAGAAGAATTCGTCACCTGCGGCGGCATTTCTTTGAACGAAGTCGATTTTAAAACCATGGAGAGCAAAATCTGCCCAGATCTCTTCTTTGCCGGAGAAATCCTCGACATCGATGGGATAACCGGAGGATTTAATTTTCAAAACGCTTGGACGACAGGCTTTATAGCGGGGGTTGCTCCGCTTATAAAAGGTCTCCCAGACCTTTTATAAGTTTCCGCAATCGCCCCGACCTTCATCATTCATCCCTCATAATTCATAATTCTAAAAGGTGAAGTTGAAGTTTGCTGTCAATCCATGAAGGCTCATACTCGAATCTCTGATAAGAATTTGGTTGAAATTCAGCCACACTTGTTCTTCCCAACCCAATTGGAATTGAAAACGGAAGCTGCTGGCGCAGTTCCACATCACATAGCTGAGTCCCAATCCCGCTTCGATCACAGGATTGACCTCTTGAAGGATTTCGGCCGTATTGAGATTCGTCGTTACAGCAGTTAGAGAAGTCGTTGAATCCCGCTGCTTGATATGGAAATCGCTCCAGAGAGTAGTGAAGGCTAAATTGCCGTAAATCCCTAAATTTCTCCAAATCAGCCAATCTGTATTCAATCCGGAACGGATGCCTATCCCGTTCATGCCTTGGACGAATTTTGTAGAACCTGCCACAGTTCCGCTGGTTGTGGTAGAGGCAATAAAGTGGTAGTTGAATTGGATGTGATCATGGACCCACGCACCTTTTAAACCGATAAATGGCCGAAGAATTAAACCGCGGCTGATGAAAAACCCTCTTCCTAATTCAAGATCGACGACATTGAACATCTGGCTGAAAGAACTGCTTGCCCGATCGGCTAACGCACTTGTGGCTCCGGCAAATATACGATCTGGAAAAAGGGGCTGGAAAATCGGAAAGACATCCCCTTCTTTGCTTCCGGTAATCGAACTCGTTAAATTTTGTCCGCAGTTCAACCAGGTATAGTTCGCAAAAATATCCCATCCATCATGTCCCAAACCGGACCCGATCCCGATTTTAAACCCCGGTTCGAACCGATAATTCGGTTGCGCAACATGTCCTCTGCCCACATTAGTCCCCGTTGGAACGACCGATCCGTTATCAACGATATTCGTATATCCATACTCCCATCCATGGATGGCCGTTTTCCACCAAATGAAATCAGCGGAAATCTCTACGTTCCAGCCGCAGCTCACGTTGGGGATGATAGGAGGCGTAATGCGACGATTCGGCAAACATTCTTCAATAGGCATGCAGGGTTGGCAGGGTTCTTTACAGACGACAGGCTGCGGCTGTTGGCAATCGGCCTGATGCTGCTTCCGTTGTTTCCGTTTGTTCATGCCGGGCTTTTTGATCGGACAAATAGAAGGAGCGCATAGATCTTGCTCTTTACACTCAGATCGAGCGGAAATTCCAGCTGTCAGCGGCAAAGCGGCGAGACAGGCGATTGCGATAAAACTCTTTTTCATTTGAAACTCCATCAAAAAATGCTAGGTATAATTATATTTTTTTCTTTTGTCAATATGTTCTGCTTGATAAAAGGACTTATATTGAATGGAAAAATAAATGAAAATCAGCCCGCTTGCAGGAAAACCGGCGCCTCGCTCAATCCTTGTGGATGTGGACAAACTCGTCAGGGCTTATTACGATGAAATTCCCGATCCTTCCATTCCTGGGGAGCGCGTCGCATTCGGAACATCGGGCCACCGCGGCAGCGCTTTCAAGAGAAGCTTCAATGAAAACCACATTCTCGCGATCTCCCAGGCGATTTGCGATTATCGGAAACAACATCAGATCGGCGGCCCTTTGTTTTTAGGCGCCGATACCCACGCCCTCTCAAAACCGGCGCTGGCCAGCTCTATGGAGGTATTGGCGGCGAATGGAGTGGATGTGATGCTGTCTGAAAACGACGAATATACTCCCACTCCTGTCGTTTCGCATGCGATCCTCGGCTATAACCGAAAAAACCAAAAAGATATGGGGAAACAGGCTGACGGCATTGTGATCACTCCTTCCCACAATCCGCCTCAAGAAGGGGGATTCAAATACGACCCTCCCAACGGCGGGCCGGCTGACATCAACATCACCGATTGGATCCAAAACCGAGCCAACCAATATATCGAAAAAAAAATGGCGGGCGTGAAAAGGGTCGATTATGAAACAGCTCTCCGCGCTCCCACGACTCACCGGTTTCCTTATCTTGAAAATTATGTCAGCGATTTAGGGACTGTATTGGATATGGAATCGATCCGCGCTTCAGGTTTACGTCTCGGAGTCGATCCGCTCGGCGGCGCAGGAATTCATTATTGGGAACCGATCGCAAAGCGATATGGTTTGGATTTGACGATTGTGAATAAAACAATCGATCCCGCGTTTGGATTTATGACCGTCGATTGGGATGGACAAATCCGGATGGACCCTTCTTCCCCTTATGCCATGCAAAGGCTGATCGGTTTAAAAGACCGCTTCGATATCGCCTTTGCTTGCGATACGGATCACGACCGCCACGGCATAGTTACGAGAAGTTCCGGCTTGCTTCCTCCGAACCACTACCTGGCCGCGGCGATTTTTTATCTCTTTAAACACAGGCCTCAGTGGCGCAAAGACGCCGCAGTTGGAAAAACTTTAGTGAGCAGCCAAATGATCGATCATGCCGCAGAGAAATTGGGCCGGAAGCTCATGGAAGTTCCGGTCGGGTTCAAATGGTTCGTAGACGGCCTGCTCGATGGATCTTTGGGATTTGGAGGAGAAGAGAGCGCAGGCGCCTCTTTTCTTCGCAGGGACGGAACGGTGTGGACTACAGATAAAGATGGGATTATCGCTGCGTTGCTCGCAGCCGAAATCACAGCCAAGATGAAAAAAGATCCCGGCGAAATCTATCGCGATCTGACCCGCGAATTTGGAGATCCTGTCTACGACAGGGTGGAAGCTGCCGCTTCAATGGAACAAAAAGAGAAACTGAAAAAATTATCCCCGCAGCAAATTCATTCAAAAGAGCTCGCTGGAGAAAAAATCGAATCCATCTTGACGAAAGCTCCCGGAAACGGCGCTCCCATCGGCGGTTTGAAAGTGATCGCGAAAAGCGGCTGGTTTGCCGCGCGCCCTTCTGGAACGGAAGATATTTACAAAATTTACGCTGAAAGCTTCAATGGCAAAGAACACTTGCGCCGGATAATAGACGAAGCTCAATCGATCGTAACTGCCTCATTAAAGTAGGTAAACATGAGTCTGAGAACGATGAACCTATCCGAAGAAAGATTTTCGAGGAGTTTTGAGATGATTTTGCGCGAATTTTTAAAGCGACAGGGCGAAGAAAATATCCGAAGGGCCATCTTTTCGAGCCCTGAGCTTATTAAAAAGGCGCCAAAAGCGCTTAAAAATCCCGAAATAGATTTATTTGGATAGATTCATATGCATAGACATGAAGACATCAAGGGCTATGAAGAATTAGAGGAACTCGCGATCGATCTCGTCTGGGCCTGGAATAAAAGCGCAGATAAAGTGTGGAAAGAACTCGATCCCGAATTGTGGCAGGAAACGCGCAACCCTTGGGTCATTCTGCAGACTGTTTCCAAAGAAAAACTCGAAAAAACTTTAGCCGATCCGACGTATCGCAAAATTCTCGATGATCTGCTTGAAAAGCATACGCATGTTTGCTCTTCTTCCGCCTGGTTCCAAAAAAAACATCCGGACAGCCCTCTTTCCTGCGTCGCCTATTTCAGCATGGAATTTATGTTGAGCGAAGCTCTTCCGATCTATTCGGGAGGATTGGGAAATGTGGCCGGCGATCAGTTGAAAGCGGCAAACGATCTCGGCGTTCCCATAGTCGCGATCGGCCTTCTTTATAGCCAAGGATATTTCCGGCAGGTCATAGACAAAGAGGGAAACCAGCAAGCCCTTTATCCTTTCAATTCGCCGGAACAATTGCCGATCATGCCGTTGCGAAAATCCAATGGAGAATGGCTCCGGATCGAACTCGCCTTTCCCGGATGGTCTTTGCAGCTCCGCACATGGGAAGTGCAGATCGGCCGGATCAAACTGTATCTCTTGGATAGCAACGATGCATCGAACATTCCCATTCACAGAGGGATTACAAGCGAACTCTATGGGGGCGACTCGGAACTGCGGCTTAAACAAGAGATCGTCCTCGGAATCGGAGGATGGCGCCTTCTCGAAGCATTGGGAATTAAGCCTGAAGTGTGCCATCTCAATGAAGGACATGCGGCCTTCGCCATTTTGGAAAGGGCAAAGAGTTTCATGGATGAAAATAAAGTTCCCTTTCACACTGCGTTTGCCGCATGCCAGGCAGGCAACCTGTTTACAACCCATACTGCTGTGGCTGCAGGATTCGACCGTTTCTCTCCTTTTCTCATTCAAGAATATCTCGGAAAATATGCAAAAAATTCTCTGGGCATCGAATTGGACGAACTCCTCGCTTTGGGGCGGAGCGATAGTAGTGAAGAGACCTTCAACATGGCTTATTTAGCTATCCGAGGCAGCAGAGCCGTCAATGGGGTCAGCAAGCTTCATGGACAAGTGAGCCGTTATATTTTCGAGCCCCTCTTTCCTCGTTGGCCCTCTGACGAGGTCCCTATAGGCTACGTGACCAATGGCATCCATGTTTCAAGCTGGGATTCGGAGAAATCCGAAGAGGTTTGGAATGAATATTGCGGTAAAGACCGATGGTTGAAAGAAACCGAAACGCTGGAAAAAGAGTTCAAGCGTGTAACGGATGCTAAACTATGGAAAATGAGAAACGATTCCCGAAAAGAGATGATCGAACAAGGGCGGATCCGGTTGACACGGATCGCCCAAGCTCGCGGCGCACCTCCCGAAGAAATTGAAGAAGTGAAGCAAATATTCAACTTCGATGCTCTGACCTTAGGCTTTGCTCGCCGCTTTGCCACCTATAAACGGCCCAATATGCTGCTTCACGATCCCGATCGTCTTCTCCGGATTTTGACGAATCCCGACCGGCCCGTCCAACTTGTCATCGCAGGCAAAGCCCACCCTGCTGACTTAGGAGGACAGGCGATGATCAAACAATGGATGCAATTCATCCATCGGCCGGGCGTCCGCCGGCATGTAGCCTTTGTACCTGATTATGACATGCGCGTGACCGAGAGGCTCGTAAAAGGGGTCGATCTCTGGATCAACACGCCTCGCAGACCTTGGGAAGCCTGCGGGACCAGTGGAATGAAGGTCCTCGTCAATGGGGGCATCAATTTATCGGAACTCGATGGCTGGTGGGCTGAGGCCTACACTCCCGATGTCGGTTGGGCGCTCGGCGATGGCCAGGAACATGGCAATGACCCAGCTTGGGACGCAGCGGAAGCAAACGCCCTCTATGATTTGCTCGAAAATCAGGTGATACCCGATTTCTTCAATCGAGATAAAGAGGGAATCCCCGCTCGGTGGATTGCGCGCGTCAGGGAAAGCATGGCCCGCCTGACTCCCCGCTATTCGGCCAACCGCACCGTGCGTCAATACACTGAAGAATATTATATCCCTTGCGCAGATAGTTATCGCAAAAGGACTGCAGACAAAGCCGCTATCGGCAAACAAATCGCCGCGTGGCAGCAAGAGGTGAAAAACAATTGGCCGAAACTGCGGTTTGGAGATGTGAAAATCGAAACAAAGGGAAACCGCCATTCATTTGAAGTTTCTCTTTATTTAGGCGCTCTCGATCCGAAAGCTGTGAAAGTCCAACTCTATTGCAATGGACTGAATGGAGGCCCTTTTCTTTTGCAAGATATGGAACAGGATCCGAAACCCAAAGAGGCAAATACTTATCTATACCGCGCGTCAATATCAGCGGATCGCCCTGCTAAAGACTACACTCCTCGAGCTATTCCCTTCTTTCCCGATGTCCGTGTGCCTTTAAGCGTCCCGCAAATCCTCTGGCAGAAGTGAATGGGGTTACGTGTCTTTCATCCAATCATATCCTGGAGGCGGAGATCCTGGTCGATCCAAGACCCTTTTCCGCATTTGCTCCATCGATTCAAAATCGATATCCCCAGACACACAAGAACCTGAGGAATAAATCGAATTTGTATCATCTTGATCATTATTGATAGAGACGACAGGAGATGTCGGCCTTGCGGTTTGCCCATTTACGCAATCCACGCACAAACATTGCGGATAAATCGGAAGAGTTTGCGAACGAATCAGACTCGTTTTGGCTACTTGATTATCGCCTATCAGTTTCCATCTTTCTTGGATGGGAGCAAAATAAACCAGAATACTTCCCAATGAAATAAGAATAAAAAAAGATAAAACGAGAATAAATGCACTTTTCTTAGCTAAGGTCGACAATGAGACAGAAGGTGATTTTGCTGTTTGCGGCATCCGCTGAACATCAGCTTGTGCTTGCATGACAGCGGTTTTGACTCTGCCATTCAACTCGTCATTCCCCTCGACTGGTTCAACCAATGCATTGTTTGATTTAACTAAATCGGAAATTCCTGTCTTTGTTACAGTCGCCATAATTTTATTCCTACTAATTCTTTAATGATAACCGTAATTATTATGTTCTACTTCCTCTGCAGGAGCTGCTGCAGCTGCTGGGGCTGGCGCATACAAGTAGACGCCGCCAGGCATCCAATCATATTCATCGAGTTCTTGACGTTTAGTCACTGGCATTGGGTCTCTAGGCAAATAATAGGGCACATCAAATTCAGTTGGTCTAGCCGTTGAACTATCACTTCGACTATTAAAAACATCGCGTGGATGAACATTTCCAGGCATTACTGAGAAGTCTGTTTCATCTTCATTAAATAGAGAAAAGCTCCGCGTCGAAGGGGTCGGATCAGTCGAATAATAATCGGATGGTGTTTCTGTTTCTAACATATATGAGCTTGAGCTAGAAGAGCTACTGCTCGCTGTCGATTTCGTTTTTTCGTCGTCGTCACTACTCACTGTCTTACTTGCTGCGGGAGCTGAACCGCCTGCAGAGGCGGAACTGGATTCTGCCGCGGTCGAGCTTGAACTCGAAGTGCGTGGGGTCATTGTTATCTTGTTATCGCCCTCATCCTCGTCATCCTCAGAAGGGTTGAATTTGCCATGAATCCATTGAGTAAATCTCTGCCAGAGAGATTTTTTATCTTTCTTTTCTACATGGATGGAACGATTATCCAAACTCCCGTATTTGGGAAAGGCCTCTCGATTAGACGGGGAACGGGTCTGTGAATGGGGATTGGCTACCGGAACAATTGAATTTTTGAGGGAACGATCGCGTTCTGTTCTACTTTCCATAACGCGAGCCCGCGAAGAGCCCCCCACAGGGGGTTTTCTTCTATTATTAGGAACAAACTCAGGATATTGTTCGGAAACGGGGAGTTTTCTTCTATTAGGAACAAACCCAGGATATTGTTTGGAACTTGATTCTATTTTTTGCATAAATTACCTCTAATTTTTTTGTAATAAATATAATTATAATAAATATTTTATTAATATTAAACTAAAAAACATAGATATTAAATGAATATGAGTTATTTAAGAATCAATCCCATTATTAATCACTCGCCGAGACGCCTTCAACTGGCTGAGGCTGTGAGGCTTCCTTCCCTTTTAGGAAGAGATAGAAAAGGAGGAGAACGACTAATCCCATGAACAGCCACCCCATCATATAGAAAGCGTCGTTGATGGCGAGCATGGCTGCCTGCTGGTCCATCAGATCGTTCAAGTTCTGGAGGGATTGGGGGTCTCTGGCTTGCGGAGTGAAGGGATTGAATGGGGTTAAGAGCTCCCCGATGCGCTGATGATAAAAAATAGTCCGCCTGACCCAAAAAGTCGTAAAGATCGAGGTGCCCACAGCGCCCATCATGGCACGGACGAAGTGGAACATCCCAGTCGCATTCGGCAGTTGCTGAATCGGAATATCCTGAATGCTCAAATTGATCAAAGGATTCAAATAAAAGATGAACCCGAAGCCGAAGAGAAACCGTCCGAATGCCACATGCTGGATGTCGACGTCAGTGGTAAAAAAAGCGGAATAAAAACAGCCTCCTCCAAAGAGTAGAAAAGCGGTGGCCAGCGTCGCTACAGCGCCGATTTTTTTCATCACCCAGGGAGATAGCATCCCGAACAAAATCGGAGCGATTCCAAGCGCGGATACCGCGATCCCCGCCCATTCGACATGGTAATTCATATATTCCTGCAGCCAAAGAGGGACTATTACGATCGTCCCGAAATAGACCCCATAGGACACCATGAGGCAAATAATAGAAACTGCATACGAAGCGTTGGAAAGGAGCCGGACATTGAGAAATGGATTTTTATGCCAGGTTTCTTGAATGGCGAGAAAGGTAAACGAAATGAAAGAACCGATGGCCAAGGCGCGGATCCGATAAGAATTCCACCAATCCCACTCCTGTCCCTTATCCAGCAAAATTTGCAGACAAGTAACTCCTAGAGTCAGAAGAACAAGGCCAGGAATATCGATCGGAGTTTTTTCTCTGCCCAATTCATGTTTGCGCATGATCAGCCAAAGGACCAATGCGCAAAGAAGGCCTATCGGAATGTTGATATAGAAAATCCAAGTCCAAAAATACCAATCTGAAATATAGCCGCCTAAAATAGGGCCTACGACAGGCGCGACGATAATGATCGTCGACCAAATGGCTATATCTCTCGACCGCGTGTGAGGAGCTGCGAAAGCGACGATCAAACTTTGGCTTAAAGGGATTACAGGACCTGCGACCAAGCCCTGGATAAAGCGGCTGATGACGAGCATAGTGAGATTGGCCGACAATCCGCAAGTCCACGAAAAAAAGGTAAAAAGCAGGATCGAGAGAATAATCAGCCTCACTGGACCGATCCGCTTAGTCAGCCATCCGGTCGCCGCCAATCCGATCGCGTTCCCCACGGCAAACGAGGTGATCACGTAGGTTCCCTGATCGTTGCTCACCCCTAGATCGCCCGCGATATAAGGAATCGATATGTTGGCTATCGAATAGTCGAGGACGATCATGAACGTCGCCAAGCCCGCGCTCAAAAGGAGCAAAAATCGTTCGATCGGCGTCAATGGAGTCATAGTTTGTCTTTTAAGAAAATTTCAGCGCGGAGGCTCGCAGGTTTTCCCCTTTTCGTAAGTGGAGTTGTCTGCAATGATTTCATCGATCATTTCATCGGCGCCATTCAATTCATCTCTGTAGACATCGGTGCAATAAATTGGTTTCGATTGAGACGCTTGAGGCAGCCTGAGCCCGCTCCGGTCATGCGTATCGACCGTGACCGTCGTCGACAAGCCAAGTACAAGCGGATATTGTTCGATTTCTTTTGGGTTTAAACACAATTTAACAGGTACCCGTTGAATGATTTTAATCCAGTTGCCTGTCGCGTTTTGAGGCGGAAGGATTGAGAAAACGCTTCCGGTTCCCGGATTGAGTCCCACGACATAGCCGTGAAACTTAATGCTTCTCCCATAAATATCGGCGTGGAGTTCCATCGGCTGTCCGATCCGGAGATTTTTCAAACTCACTTCCCTAAAATTGGCGTCGACCCAAATTTGATCGAGGGGCACCAGGGCCATTAAAGGGTCGTTCGCATTCACCCATTGCCCAACCTGCGCCCTTCTTTGCGAGCTAAAACAGTGCACCTGTGCAAGGAAAGGAATGCTTTGCGCAAAGACGATTTCGCTTGCTCCACTAGGGGATGGGTGGCCACGGTCGTATTTTCCACTTGAGCGATCGCCGCGGCCAACAGTTTATCCGTCTCAATGTAATTGGCCCAGGCAGCGGCGAGCGTCGTTTCGCTATGCTCAAAATCTTCTAAAGAGACGCTGGCATCCGA
>Ga0206923_1068_pt1 | contig 23187 bp, 22 predicted proteins | sample Alteio_BWOrgHeat_64_FD_152961 | JGI IMG/M metagenome (GOLD analysis project Ga0206923, IMG submission 152961) | Enriched cells from forest soil in Barre Woods Harvard Forest LTER site, Petersham, Massachusetts, United States -... | ecosystem: Environmental > Terrestrial > Soil > Temperate forest >...
TCGGCGAACCGGCAACTTCGGCCAGGATCGTCGAGACGGCGATGTCTCGTTTTCATTCGATCGACGTACTGGTCAATAACGCCGGCATCTTCTTCACCAAGCCGTTCACGGACTATACGGCCGAGGACTTCCGGTCGCTTGTCTCGACGAACCTCGAGGGCTTCCTGTACATCACCCAATTCACGATCAAGCAAATGTTGGCGCAAAAGACCGGCGGGAGCATTATCACCATCACGGCAGCCCTGGCTCGCAACCCGATCCGCGGCGTCCCAGCGGCGGTGCCGATGATCACCAAAGGCGGACTGGAAACAATCACGCAGCATCTGGCGATGGAATACGCGAAGGATGGTATTCGTGTGAACGCCGTCGCGCCGGGTGTCGTCGATACGCCACTTCATAAAAATGATCGCAAAGAAGATCTGCGATCACTAAACCCGATGGGCGTTCTTTCGAGCGTTAAAGACATCGTGGATGCCGTCATGTACCTGACCGACGCCGCGACGGTTACAGGTGACATCTTGTACGTCGATGGCGGCGCTCATTTTGGCCGCTGGTAGTGGTTTGAAAGGAGCTATCGTTATGACCATAAACTCAACAACCGCCGAGGACCGTCTCAAAGTGCCTGTGGAAACCGTGCTTCCTTTAAGTGAGGCCTGGAAGGCTCACGAACGAAGCGAGAGCCACCACGCCCGCGGAAAAATCGTACTTAGGGTTAAAGAAAACGAACGATAAAGGAGGATCTCATGCCATTGCCATCCGATGAAAAAATTGTTCAGCTCGCCAATGAATTAGTCAAAATCTTTCAAACCATAGCTGGTAAACACCCAGGATATCGACCCGCGCACGCGAAAGGTATCCTCTTGAAGGGCACCTTTGCCTCTGCGCGTGAGGCCGCCTCGCTCACGCACGCGCCGCACGTCCAGCGTAAATCCACGCCTGTAGTGGTGCGGTTCTCGGACGGGTCCGGGTTGCCCATGATTCCGGATAATGATCCGAACGCCAGCCCGAAGGGCTTTGCCATCCGTTTCTACCTGGCTGAGCATGTTCACACCGACATCGTCAGCCATTCGACCGATGGCTTTTTTACGAAAAATGGCCAGGACTTGCTGGAGTTCCTGCGCGCGGTGGGGGAGGGTAATCCGCCGGCGTTTCTCGCCAAACACCCGGAGACGCTCGCCTTTATACAAACGCCCAAGCCCAACCCCGTCAGCTTCGCCATGGAGGAATTCTTCGCCGTGTCCGCGTTTAGATTCATTAACCAGAACGGGCTGACGCGCTATGGTCGCTATCGCATCGTCCCTCGGGCAGGACTTCAGCATCTGGACGACGAAACCGCGAAATCCAAAGGAGCCAATTACTTGTTCGATGAGATCAAGGAACGTGTCTCCCGGGGCCCGATTAAATTCGACATCCAGGTCCAGGTTGCGGAGAAAGGCGATGTGGTCAATGACTCGACCGTGCGCTGGCCCGAGAGCCGGCCTGTCATTCCCTTCGGCACCGTTACGTTAACGGAGCTCGCGCCCGATGACGAAGCCCACAAAAAAATCATCTTCGACGCGACCCCGCGCGTGGAAGGGATCGAACCCTCGGACGATCCACTCTTTGAGGTGCGTGCCGCCGCCTATCTGCTCGCCGGCCGCGAGCGCCGTCAGACGGTTGATTCGCAGGCGGCCGCATCATTGGCGAACGCGCAGCCGAGATCGTGAGGCTGGGTTTGCGGCAAACAATGAGCAGTGGTCTTGTCGATCGGCAAGAAAGGAGCTTCTTATGATCACACAATCAGCGAGCGCTGAAGAGCGCTTGCAGCAACTGGGGATCACGCTACCTCAGCCGCCGGAGCCCTTCGGCATTTACGCGGAAGCGGTTCACACCGGGAATCTGCTGTTTCTGACCGGAATGCTTCCCACGGAAGGTCGCACGGCGAAATTCATTGGACGCGTCGGTGCGGAACTTGATGTGGAAGCGGCGCGCAAGGCGGCTCACCTCGCGACGCTCAACGCCCTCGCCGTTGCGAGGCAGTATTTGGGATCGCTCGACAAAGTGACGCGGATCGTCCGGCTCGGCGTGTCGGTGGCCACCTCGGGAGATGTCCGCGATCAGCCGAAAGTCGCTGACGCCGCCTCGGAGTTACTGCAAGACGTCTTCGGAAAAGACAAGAACCCTTGCCGCCTGGTGTACGGAGTCGCCAGCCTTCCGCTCGGCACCCCGGTCGAGTTGGAAGTCATTTTTGAAGTGAAATCGTGAGGGTGAACAACATGTTCTCCTCGAAGATGATCTGGCTTGCTCTGGCTGCTACGCCCATTCTGTCCCCCAACCTGCTCGCTCAATCGAAGGAGTCTGCCATGGCTCAACATATTTCGTACCGCACAATAAAAGTAGATGGCCTCTCGATCTTCTACCGCGAAGCCGGGCCGAAAGATGCACCGACCCTTCTGTTGCTTCACGGACTTCCGTCGTCATCGCGCATGTACGAGCCGCTGCTCACGCGGCTGGCAGGCCAGTTTCACATGGTTGCTCCCGATTATCCCGGCTTCGGCCACAGCGATGCGCCGACGCCCAAGGAGTTCTCGTACACCTTCGACAACATCGCCAAAGTGATGGATCACTTCACCGAGGCGTTGAACCTGGCCAAGTACACCCTCTACATGGAGGACTACGGCGGACCGGTTGGGTTTCGGATGACGCCGGCCCACCCGGATCGCGTCGAAGCCCTGATCGTTCAAGATGCCGTTGCCCACAACGAAGGTTTAGGTGCGAACTGGAAGACCCGGCGCGCGTTCTGGGCCGACCGCGCCGCATACGAGACCAAGCTGCGGACCAACTTGCTCTCGCTGGACACCACGCGGACGCGGCACGTTGGCAACGACCCGCACCCCGAGAAGTACGATCCCGATCTCTGGACTGACGAATACGCGTTCTTGAACAAGCCCGGCGAGGCAGACGTCCAGACCGACCTGTTCTACGACTACCGCACGAACGTGGACGCCTACCCGAAGTGGCAGGCCTGGATGCAAAAAACTCAGCCGCGCCTGCTGGTGCTCTGGGGAAAGTACGATTTATCGTTTGAACTGACAGAGCCCGAGGCGTATCGCCGTGACGTTCCGAAGGCCGAGGTTCACGTCCTTGATGCGGGACACTTCGCCCTCGATACCGCCGCCGATGAAATCGCCGATCTCGTTCGCCGTTTCATGTCGAACAAACAGTAGGACGGTCGACTCAAGATGCTTGGCGATTGACAAGCGGGTGATCTCGCGGGAAAATTTCCTCGTGAAGCCCAAACGGACAGCAGCCGACCCGGAGCGGCAGGCCCAGATTTTTGCCGAACAACGACGGGATGCCGAAATCCGACAGAAGAGCTACCGGGAGCGGGCTCTCAGCCTGTTCCCCCACGTCTGCGGCAGTTGCGGACGCGAGTTCTCAGGCAAGAAGCTTCGGGAGCTTACGGTCCACCATAAGGATCACGATCATAATAATAATCCGCCCGACGGCAGCAACTGGGAGCTGCTGTGCATTTACTGCCACGATCATGAACACGAGAAGTACAAGCTGAAGGGCTTTGTTGACGGATCAAGACCGACCGATACGCCAGAGCCGTCCCGAATGGCCAGCCCGTTTGATAAGCTGGATGACCTGTTGAAGCCCAAGAATCCAGTTCCCTACCCCGAGAAGAAGGAACAGGCATGAAGAACACGGCTACCCGTGAATCGACTTCCACAGTCTCATGTACCACGGCGCCGGGGGCTCGGGCGGTGGCGGCGAGGTAGGTTTGACTTCTTTCACAGATGCATTTTGTACCACGCTGGTCTTGCCCTGTGTAGAAGTCTCGGACAATCGCTCCAGGGCCGCTTTGGAATCCTGCTCGTGCTGCGGAACTTGGTTTTGGACGTCGAGGATCTTTCCGTCGAGAGAAGTCAGCGTTCCCTGTTCCTGGCTGATTTCCCTTTGATAAGAAGCCATCTGGCTTTGCAGGCGTGAAATCTCGGGATTGGGGCCTCCGCCTTCGGTGATTTCTGTTTGCCCCTGCGCACCGGTCACCTTAGCGGTCAGGCGGCCCGCCAAATCGTGCCGACCTGAATCGGGAGCCGGGCTCGTCGTGCCTGAAAGGGTTGCCAGCCTGTCCTGGATGGCCTTCAGCTTCGCCTGTGTGTCGGCGATGCTTGCTGTGAGTGTTCCGCGTTGCGCTTGGAGACCGGCGAGTTGTTTTTTGAGCGACTCCAATGCGGTTTGCGTCGCTTGAACGTCCGCCTGCTTCTGCGCTCGCTCGACTCGCACCTTCTTTTCATCCGGGGTCATCCACGTGGCCGCGAACTTGACCTTGCCACTCTCCACATTGGACGCCTCTGATCGCCAATCTGCCAGGCGCCTCTTCACGTCTGCGGCAAAACTGGAGTTCGTGTACGTCCCGAGAAACTTCTCAAACGCGGCGATTCCCGTGACGTATTGATCCTTCGTCCACTCTTGATTCGGATTCAGCGCGTACTTTCCCAACGCCGCATAAGCCGCCTTCTCTTGCTTCTGTTCGACACTCTCTCGAACGATGGACTTGATGTCAGCCTTGGGTACCTCTCTCCGGGAGGTAATTGTCCCATTGTAAAACGAGGCCTCGATTTCGATCTGCGTGTCCGTTTCGGAAAGGATTTGTCCCTCCAGTACTTCGCCGGAATTCAAAGTCAGCGTGTCCGCCTTGAGAGGCGTCTGATCGCAAAGAAAAAACAGGCCGGCTGAGACCCAGAATAAAAGCGCGGGGAAAGTCCCGCATCGTCCCGGCATTGACATTCGTTGCTCCGTCGGTTTGTGAAGCCCGTGAAGCACACTTCTACCAAGCGCGGTTCAGCCACGGCAAGGGATTTCGATCAACAGTTCTTGCGCGCGCTATCACTCAAAGATCTCTTTGACGAGGCCATCGTCATTGCCGCCCTTCAACCGCTTCACCACAGGCTCGGCAAAGCGCCCCTGTTTGCGCAACGCCGTCCGCGCCGCGGCGCGCACGTCGGGCGACGGATCGTTGAGTCGTTGTATTTCCGCGCGAATCGCACTTTCCATTTCCGGCGTGATGATTTCAATTCGCCCGACCAACACGCGCACGAGCTGCGTCGGTTGCGGGTCGATCGTGATCGGCAAGACGGCGTCCGTCGTGTTGCGTGGGAGGACGTAGAACACGCGCAGTCCCTCCTCAAACCATGAGTCGCGCCACGTCTTGAGCATGGCCTTCGCCTCTTTCTTGTACAACCCATGGTCCACCAGTATCTTTTCGACTTGCGCAAACAACGATTCGAGGCTGCCGCTTTCCGTCATCCTCACCATTACGGTGTCGCCGGTGTCGCTGCGTTGGATGCGATACGCAATCCGCCCGTTGTGGCGTTCGAACAGGATCAGTTCTGCGACTCGATTCGTACCGAGATTCTTTACGCGAACCTTGTCGCCCTCCAATGTGACCGCCAGTGGCGGATCGAAGAAGCCGACCCCGCGATAGAACAGGAATTTCTCCATCTCGTTCCCCGCCTCGCTGCACACGCGAATCGGTGAGGCGTCCGTCTCCCGCGCCGCGTAGTACCGGCTCGGTTCTTTCTCCATCGGAAAACTCATCGGCACATCGCGCAAAATCTTGACCCGACCCCAATCGATGCCGTCGCGGACGCTGTCCGCTCGTGGATACCACTCGGTGATGCGGCCCTTCGGAAAGCCGACTTTCACCGACACGGTCATCTCGCGATCCGAGTAAAAGTACACGACCGGCGTCTCCATTCGCACCCGCGCCGTAATGTCTTGTTTGCCATGCCACCGCACCCGAACACCCGCTCCATTCTGCAGATCGGCGATGTTGTACACGAAACTCGGCAGATCACTTTCACCGGCCAGCGGTCGCCAGTCGACCGCCGTTCCGTCTTCGCCGGCAATCGAGGTGAATGTGCCCCATTCATGGACAACCAGTCCGCGCTCGCCCGCATTCGGGGGTGTAACGCCAAGAGTGGCCAGTCCTGCCGACAGGCTGGCCATCAACAATGCCACGCGCCACTTCACCATCTGCTCCCGTGGGTTCTGTTGCTCACGAGACAACTGTACGACAGTCCCGCTGACTGTTAAGTAAAGGGCCTGTAAAACTCCGCCGTGTTATTGCGAAAAGATGACGGTGAAGGAGTGCATCTCGATACTGCCCCTGTTATTTCGGGGCGGCTACGCGGCTGGCAATTGCCGACACCTCATTCGAGCAAGGCGTTGGTGGCGCAAGCGTCTCTGCTTGCGCCCACGGCGCGCACGCGCCGTGGCCTTCGGTCGCCAGCGGAAGAAGCCTGCGGCTGCGCAAGCAGGGACGCTTGCGCCACCTGCCAAGCCTATCGGCAGTAGATAATCGAGCAGGTGTCGCGCTGTCGTTAAGGCGTAATATCGAACCGATAGAACCCTTGCGGTTGGGATGCTCCGCCGAAGTTGGTGACCGTCAGGAGGGCTCCGATGCTATTCGTGACCGATGCGCCAGCGACATTGATCCAGTTGGTGGGCTTCATCGAACTGCTAAACTGCAATTGATAGGTCTCACGGGCTACGGACGGGATGTTGAAAACGATATTCGTGCCTGACAACTTGATTCCAGAAATCTGATTGGGTCGGGGACTGAGAGGAACAGAGAATTTGAAGACCGTGCCGCACCCGCCGGAGCAGTTGGTGCTTGTTCCGCCGCCAGCGGTCGTCCCGTAGAAATTCCCGTCGCTGCCCTGCACAAGTCCTCCAAATGGACCGGCCCCATTACCGCCGCCGAAAAAGTAAAGATTCGTAAAACTGCCGTTCGGACTGATCCGGAACACAGTACCAGAGCCGCTCGTCCCGCCGTTTTCAGCAGTGCCGTAGAAATTTCCGTCACTCCCCTGGACAAGACCATTTGGAGAGGATCCATCACTGCCGCCAAACGTATGTAGATTCGTAAAACTGCCGGCGGGATTGATCCGAAAGACAGTGTCGCCGGAGCGGGTGGTTCCGTAGAAATTTCCGTCGGTGCCCAGCACAAGCGCCGCCGCTGGATTTGCCCCATCGCCCAAGCCTTTGAATGTGTAAAGATTCGTAAAGCTGCCGCTCGGACTGATCCGAAACACGGAGCCCCAGTTATTGTTAATCCCGCCCAAATAGGTGGTGCCGTAAAAATTGCCATCATTGCCCTGTACAAGCCCAGCCGCTGGGAAGTACCCAGCCTGACTGCTGTCAAACGAGTAGAGATTCGTAAAGCTCCCGCCAGGACTGATCTTGAATACGCTGCCGCATCCGCCCATGCAATTGGGGCTGGCCCCGCCGTAGTAGGTCGTGCCATAGAAATTTCCGTCGGTGCCCTGGACAAGGCCACCTTGTGGCTCGGCCCCATCAGTGCCACTAAACGAGTAAAGATTCGAAAAAATGCCGTTCGGGCTGATTCTGAATACGCTACCGCTGCCGTTTGCCCCGCCTAGATATGTTGTCCCGTAGAAATTGCCGTCCCTGCCCTGCACAAGCCCCCCTCCTGGAAGGACACCGTCGCTAACGGGCTGGTGAAGCGCGTAAAGATTCGTAAAGTTGCCGCTGGAACTAATCCGGAACAGCGTGCCAAAGAAGCTCGTCCCATAGAAGTTACCGTCGTTCCCTTGAACCAACCCAGCTTCCGGAGTGGCGCCATCGAGGCCGTTAGTGAATGACCAAAGAGTCGTCAGAGTTTGAGCATTGGCGTTGAACGCTTGACCGGCCAGAACAATCAAGGCAATGACCAATGGTATGCCAAGAATCTTCATGGTGTTTCCTCTTCTGCATCAACGCCAACTCGCCCAAGACGAATTTTTCATTAACAGCCCCGCGACTGCAAGTCAACGAATTTATGGGTTATCTGGGGAGGATCACGGTGAAGAGTGCGCCGCCGCCGGGCGCGTCGGCATAGCTGATACAACCCCCATGAGCTTCCGCCAAGGCTTTCACCAACACGAGGCCCAGCCCCAAGCCCGCGGGAGAATCGTCACGGTTGCCGCGCGCGAACGGATGGAAGAGCTTTCGCTGCACATCCACCGCGATGCCGGGTCCCCGGTCACGCACGGACAACGTCACCGAATGATCGGCAGCGGAAAGCGCGACGTGAATCTCCCGGTTAGCGGCAGTGCGCGCGTATTTCTCGGCGTTATCCACGAGGTTCTGGATGATTTCGGCGATGGCGTCCTTGTCGAAGCGCATTTCTGCAAACTGATCCGGGATGGAAAGTGTGACGCGAGCCCCGGCCACTTCAAGCGCGGTGCGCTGGCGTTCGACGCAACTGCGCACGAAGGCCGCCAGATCGCCCCGCTCGGGACGAACGTTGAGCGCGCCGTGCTCGAGGCGCGTGAACCCGAGCACATTGGAGACGACGCGACCGAGTCGCGCGGCTTCTTCGGTGACACGATGGGCGTAGTCTCGAGAGCGCGTCGGATCGCCCAATCCCTCGGCCAGCATCTCGCTGTACATGCGCAAACCGGCGAGCGGGGTGCGCAGTTCATGCGCAGCCGATGCGGCGAATTGCGAACGCTGGCGGGCGAGCCGTTCGGTGTGCCAGACCAACGCCACAACGCACAGGCCCGCAACGCTCGCGGCCCCGGCACCGGCCCAAAAGAGCTGCAGAAAACTTACCCGGTTGTGACGGGCCCGCGTATGCGCCGCGTCAATTTCCTTGGCGGCGCTGACGACGATGTACCAGCCGGTGCTTTCCAGCCGCGCGGCAGCGGCGTACGAGCCAGCGGTGGCGTTGGGCGTGAAGCGAGCGGGTAATGCAGCACTCTTGAAAGTATCGGCAACACCTTCATTGGAGATGACAAATCCCTGCACCAAAACTCCCTCAGGCGTGGTGACATTGCGCAACGCGACGAGGCGCGGTCCGTTGGTGGTCTGCATGGAGCACCACTGGAATTCGCCAACGCCGATGGCGATTTTCTGCTGCTTGTCTTTGAGACGCAATCCGTCATTGACGAAGGTGGTTGCCGAAACATTCCCCGATTTGATGTCCGAATAAATCTTGCTCGCCTGCGCATTCTGGGCCCACGCATTGGATTCCATCACCTCGACCTTCCGCTGCGGCAGCAGTTGCTGTGTGTTTGACGATGGGAAAGTCGAAAGCGGCGCGGTGTTAAATAGCAAGGACGAGGATTGTGTCTGGGGCTGTTGCTCCAGTCCCTTTTGGAGGTATGCGACGCAGGTGGAAGCACGGGCCGCTACTTGCAATTCCTTCTGTACCGCTTGTTGTGATGCGACTTTGCGAAGATCGTCGCTGTTCAACTCCGCGTCCGTTTCGGACAACGTCGGCATCGTCAGATGTCCGAGTGAATCGATTTGGAAGTACGCACGGATAAGCGGGTCCGTCGGTCCTTGGGCCAGCGGCGAGGGTGTGACGGACGGACCTTCGGACGCGCCCCTTGGGTCATGATAGAGCGATTGATATTGATAGAAAGGACGGTTGGATTCCGATTCCAGAAGCGCCTGTAATCGATCCTGGAGACGCTGCGTAAGCTGAAGGGCCGTGTCGCTGGCGAATCGCCGCGGAGCGGCTTCGATTTGGTCGATTGTGCGCTGCACTTCACGCGAACCGACGATGTACCACGCGCCGCAGGGAACGACCAGCGCCGCGCTCGTCAAAACGAGCGCCAGCGTCGTACGACTTCGCCAGAACGTCATGGCTTGCCCCACGCGTAGCCGACACCTTTCACGGACACGATGATTTTGGGATTGGCGTGATCGCGTTCAATTTTCTGGCGCAGATTCGCGATGGTCACATCCACGGTCCGCGTTTCCATGTTCGCGTTCGCGCCCCAGACTTGTTCAAGTAATTCGTTCCGCGAAACTGTCCGCGCCTTGTGCCGATGAAGCCAGCGCAGGATGCCGGTCTCGCGAGGCGTAAGCGGGATACTTTTGCTGTTGCGGCGCGCCTCACAATGTCCGAGATCAAAGCGGCAATTGTCGATCTCGATGATTTCCGGTTCGGCGGGCGCTGATTTTGCACGGCGGCCGAGCGCGGCGATGCGCGCGAGCAATTCACGCGCACCGAATGGTTTGGTCACATAATCGTCGGCCCCGACTTTCAGGCCACGCACCTTGTCTTCCTCCGCGCCTTTCGCGGTCAACATCAGGATGGGCAAATCCGGGCGGGCTTTACGGAGCCGGTGGCACACTTCAATCCCGTCGAGCTTGGGCAGCATGATGTCGAGCAGGATGAGATCGAGTTCGGGATCCATGCCGCGCTTGGTCGCCGTAAGACCGTCGGACACCATATCGACCACGTGCCCCGCGCCTTTGAGCAGGTCCACCAACCCGTCCCGCAACAGGGGATCATCTTCGACGACAAGGATTCTCATAGCGATGCTCAAACAGTGTAATGCGCTTCGCCAGCGGGGCAATGTAAAAGGTGTGTAAAAGCCGTTGGCCTGCGTGCGGTTTATGGTAAAAAGTGGGCTGGGATGAATAAATCCGTCGGTAAGGCAACACTGGAAATCGTACAGGGTGACATTACGGCTCTGGCTGTGGATGCGATTGTGAACGCGGCGAACGAATACCTAGAGCATGGCGGTGGCGTGGCGGCGGCGATCTCGCGCAAGGGCGGACCGACCATCCAACAAGAATCCACTGCGCTGATTTCGACGCGCGGGCCACTGCAAACCGGTGAAGCCGTCATCACTGGTGGCGGAAAGCTGCCGGCAAGATTTGTGATTCACACTGTCGGCCCAGTGTGGAGCGAGCACAAACCCTCCGAAGCTGACCGGCTTCTGTGCAAAGCGGTGCACAGCAGCTTGATGCTCGCGGAGGAGAAGCAATTGAAGGCTGTCGCCTTTCCCGCCATCAGCACGGGCATCTACGGATTCCCCATCGAACTCGCGGCGCCGCTACTATTGAAGGAATCGGCGGACCATCTAGGGAGGCAGTCGGGTTTGGAGCGTGTGGTCTTCTGTCTCTACGACGCGGCAAGTTATCGGGTCTTCGACTCGGCTTTGGCTTCTCTCTGAGAGGTCTGTCGCACGATGAAATCGAGCAACGGCGGGGCGAGCCGGCGCAGCCAGATGGCGATCCGCGAGGAAATGGTAAGCACGACCTGACGTTTGCGCCGCGCGCAGCCGTGTAGAACGGCGCGGGCGACCTTGGCGGGATGTTGCCCTTTGAACGGGCTCATGCGAGCTGCGCTGCCGTAACGATACATGTTCTCGAAAAACGGCGTGTCGGTGTAGGCCGGCAACACGGAGATGACGTCGATTCCTGTTCCGTGCAATTCCATTCGTAGCGAGTCGGTCAAGGCGAGCAGCGCGAACTTGCTGGCGCAATAGGCGCTGTTGCGCGGCACGACCACCATGCTGAGCACACTGCCCACGTTCACGATGTGGCCCGCTCTCTGCCGTTGCATGTGCGGCAACACGGCCTGGATGCAACGGAGCGGCCCATATAAATTCACCTCCATGAGCGAGCGCGCATCGTCGATGGGCGTAGCCGCGACAGTCGCGCGCATCCCGATACCGGCGTTGTTTACCAGAATGTCCACACGACCATGCTTGGAAATGGTGGCGGCGACAAGCCGGCGCACGTCGTCGTCTTTCGTTACATCGGCTGGAACGATCAGAAACCGCTCGCGTAAGTCAGAATGGGCGTCGGCAACCTCGCACAACTTTGCCTCCGTGCGAGCGGCGAGGACGACTCTGGCGCCTTCACGGGCAAAGGCGAGCGCGGTCTCCAAGCCGATGCCGCTGGAGGCGCCAGTCACAATGACGACCTTGTCCCGAAAGCGTGTGCTCATATCGAAATTGATTTCACTTCACGACGGTCTAAGACTATGGTACATGGGCCGTGGTTGGATTGGCAACGCTTGAGCCATGAATGACGTCCCTGTCAGCCCACAGAAGCTGGTGCTCGCCATCGACGATGAACCTGAGATTCTTGAGATTCTCACGCAATGCCTCGAAAGCGAGGGATTTCAAGTCCTCGCCGCCGCCGGACCGAAGGCCGGGTTGGACACGTATGAAAAGCGTTGGCCGGAGATCGGCCTCGTGCTGCTGGATTATCTCATGCCGGATCTGACCGGCGACGTGGTTTTCGAGTGTCTGCAACGAATCAATCCCGATGTGCGAGTCATTCTGTTGACGGGATGTGATGACCAGGTCGCCCGCAGGATGTTTGAAGCGGGACTGCACGGCTACATCCAGAAACCATTCTACATCGATGACCTCGTGCAACGCGTCCGCGAGGAACTGGCGCAGGCGTGATCGGCGGTGGTACGGGCACACAAAACCCTTGGAAAGATTGCGATAAAGGGATTAGATTGCTCCATGAGCGAGAGTGAACGTTCTGAAAAACTCGTGCAGGTGCATCACGCTCGCGACGAATGGGAAGGCAACATCATCGTCGGCTACTTGCGCGAAAGCGGGATTGAGGCGACGCTGCAAAGCCCGCCCGCCATGCCGCCGTTGGATGCCATGGAGAATTTGAGCGGCAGCGACAAAGTCAACGGCATCTTCGTGCTGGAACATGATGCGGATCGCGCGCGCGATCTGCTGAAGGAATTTCTAAGCACCGTGACTGACGACCAGGTTCTGGAAGATGCCGCCGCGACGAAGCTGAAGCTGGACAAGGAAACCATTGGCCAATTGCGCACCGCGTTGCGCGAGGAACGGCAGACGTTTGAGTTTCTGGGTTGGATCGGCGTCGCGTTTCTTAGCGCGGCGGCGTTGCTGTGGGCGACCTGGCCCGCATGGCTGAACGTCGGCGCACCGCAACCGGAATTTCGATGGGTGGTGGTGGTTATGCTCGGACTGGCCGCGGCTTTCGCGGCCAATTGGGCCTGTCGTCAGCGCAAATGAAACTCGCTTGCAATATTGACCAACGCGGGAAACAGGCGCGATTGCGGGGAGGTATTGTTGCCGGGTTATGCGGTGTCGCGCTGTTGGTTACAGGATTTCTAACGCATTCCCTCGGCATGATCATCAGCGGCATCTTCCTCTGTATCACCGGCTTGTTCATGATTTTCGAAGGCGCCAACGGCTGGTGCGCGCTCCGAGCGATGGGAATTAAGACGCCGATGTGAGGAGATCGGGGTCGCTTGGACGGCGCGCTCGGCGAGCACGCCCTACCGATGACTGATCAGAATCCGCGCTTATCAAGCGCGGCTACAGCGGGGTCACACCTTGTCGCGGAAGTACTCGATAGTCTGGCGGAGGCCGTCTTCCAATTTCACCTTGGGTTCCCAGCTTAGTAATTTTCTGGCGCGTGAGATGTCGGGTCGGCGTTGCCTGGGGTCATCCACGGGAAGCGGTTCGTGGGTAATCTGACTCTTGCTGTCGGTGAGTTTGATGATGAGCTTCGCGAAATCGAGGATGGTGAACTCAGTCGGGTTACCGATGTTGACGGGTTCATGAAAATCGCACTGTGACAGCCGGTAGATGCCGTCGATGAGGTCGGTGCAGTAACAAAAGCTGCGGGTCTGTTGTCCTTCGCCGAACACCGTGAGCGGTTCGCCGCGCAGGGCCTGGCCAATGAACGCGGGCACGACGCGGCCATCCTTCAGACGCATGCGCGGGCCGTACGTGTTGAAAATGCGGACGATGTGGGTGTCAACCTTGTGAAAGCGATGATAGGCCATGGTCATGGCTTCGGCGAAACGTTTGGCTTCGTCGTACACGCCGCGCGGGCCGATGGGGTTGACGTTGCCCCAGTAGCTCTCGGACTGCGGATGCTCCAGCGGGTCACCGTAACATTCGGACGTAGACGCCAGGAGAAATCTCGCGCCTTTGGCCTTAGCGAGGCCGAGGGCGTTGTGAGTGCCGAGTGAGCCGACTTTGAGCGTTTGGATCGGAAACTGAAGATAATCGATCGGACTGGCGGGTGACGCGAAATGGAAGACATTGTCCACCCGGTTGGGGAGGTAGATGTACTCGGTCACATTGTGGTTGATGAACTGAAAACTCTTGTTGCCGGCGAGATGCGCAATGTTGTCGGTGTTACCCGTGATGAGATTGTCGATGGCAATGACGCGATGCCCTTCGGCAAGGAGTCGGTCGGAGAGATGCGACCCGAGAAACCCGGCGCCGCCGGTGACGACCGATACGGGAGCAGAAGAAGTGGATGTCATGTGCCTGAGTGATTCGCAGAATTCATGCCGCCGAGCAACAAAAAAGCGCGTGGATTGCGGACTATTTTGCCCCGAGGCCGGTCATGACGACGGGGAGGGTGCGGGCGAGAATCTTGAGGTCGAGCCACAGGGACCAGTTGTCGATGTATTGGAGGTCGAGCTGCATCCATTGATCGAAACCGATTTTGTTGCGGCCGCTGATTTGCCAGATGCAGGTTAAACACGGTTTCATGGAGAGGCGGCGGCGGTGCCATGGATCGTAGTGCTGGACCTCGGTGGGAATCGGCGGACGCGGACCGACGAGGCTCATGTCGCCCACCAGGACGTTCCAGAGTTGCGGTAATTCGTCGATACTGGTCTTGCGCAGGAACCGGCCAAACGGCGTGATGCGAGGGTCGTCGTTCATTTTGAAAACGGGACCGCTCATCTCGTTGAAGACCTGGAGTTCGGCCTTCAACATTTCGGCATTGGTCACCATCGAGCGAAACTTGTACATGGTAAACAGACGTCCGTGGCGTCCGCTACGCTTCTGCCGGAAGAAAATCGGGCCGGGTGAAGTGAATTTGAGGCCGATGGCCACGGGCAACATGACCAATGGCCCGATGACCGCCAAGCCGAGCGTTGCGCCGGCGACGTCGATCAGCCGTTTGCAGACGAGTTGCCAGGAGGTTTCGGGTGTCGTGCGGAAAATCAGCAGCGGCTTTCCGTAAAAGTCGTCCACCGTGGCCCGCGCGATGGAGGTCTTCACGAAATCGGCCACCAGCCACGCCTCGACACCTTCGACCTCGCAGGCGAGGATGGCCTTCTCAATCTCGCTAAAGGCGGTTTGCGTGACGTTGAAGATCACGCAGCCAACGGGGTAGCTGTGCAGCATCGCGGGAAGTTTCTCGAGCAGGTCGCCATTGGGGTCGAATTTGGCGGCGACGCGCAAGCTCCATTCGGGGTGTTCCTGCAGTAGTGTGGCAAATTCCGCGTTGCGCTCCTCCGATCCCACCAGGATGACTTCCGTGACTTCCCTGCCGCTGAGGGCGCGATGGCGCATGTGCGCTTGAAATACCTGGTCCTTCACCAACAGCGCGACAACGCTGAACGCCGAAAACAACACGATTACGTGGCGGCTGAGCATTCCCAGCTTGAAGAGATACATGGCCGCCATGACCGCCAGCGTGCTGATGGCGCAACTTTTGACGATGATCCACAGGGTATTGCGACGCCGCAACGTGTGCGAGCGGCTGTAAAAGCCGTTGATGTCGAGAAGGAATGGGTAGATCGGCAGGATGATGAGATACAGCCATTTGTAATAGCGAAACGGCGCGATCATCCCGAATTCGAAGGCGTACCCAAGGAAGTGGTGGCGGAAGGGAAACAAGTAGGCGAGTTGCTCGCGGAATGCGTGCGCCGCCCAAAACACGACAGCGATCAGCAATGCATCGCCGATTTGATTGGCCTGGATGATGAATTCTCGTTGCTTACTCGGCATGAAAAGGTCCCCACACTCGGCAAAGTCAGCTCATCACATTCTCACTGCAGCCAGCGTGCCGCGCAATCGCTGTCAATTCTGGACCATGGTAGGATAGACCGCTTGCACAAAATTGGCCGCAATCTTCATTGCATCATCCTCGGTCTTGGCAGTTCCGTTTTGGCCCGTGTCGTTCTGCAACGGAACGTGAATCAAAATGTACGCCCAACGATGGTTCGTGTTGTGCAGTACACGATCCCGGGCCGTCCAAAAGATGCGCTGCCAATGATACGGCGTCACGCGATCCTTTCCCACAAACCAATACGCAAAAATTGATCTCACTTGCGCCGTTCGACCATCCGCCAATGGATACGACCGGGTCGCATTCATGCGCATCACAGTCAACGTACCGCCCGGCGCACCGGTCACGGCTATGGCCTGGGTGAATTCGTTCTCGATCTTCCAGCCCTGTCCGGGCAGGCAAAGTTCGGGTCGATGAATGCTGGTGACATCGCGCCCGGCCAGCACAATCGAACAGAACAACTCGTTGCCGTCCTTGCTCTTGAAGAGACGCCGCGATCCCTCTGTGTCCTTGGGCAGAAGTCGCGCCTCGTCTTCCGTCAGTCCCGTCCGTTCTCCGCCCGTCCAGTCACCGACCTGACCGGTCAGGAATGGGGTTCCGTCGGAAGACAACTTCACGCCCGGCTCGGAAGTTTTCGCCACGTCGGAAGTCATAGCCGTGAACAACACCCCGCCTCCCAGAATGGCCACCACAATCGCAATCTGCGCGGTGCTCGGCCCGCGCCGCGAGGTTATCGCGGCCTGCCCGTGAAGCTGGTCGGTTACTGGCGGCGGCGTAGATGTCGGTGATTCGTTCATGCACTTCTCCCGGTCACAGTGGCGGTATCGGCCCGTCATCAAGCGGACCATTGTTGATGGGCGGTTTCAGCCAGGTCTGGAATATGCGACGGTATGGAAGGTTGAGTAACAGACCGATGATCACCATGGTCGACAGCGCGACTCCGAAGATGACGTACCCCGAGCCGTAGTCATGGTATTTGGTCGCGGCATCCTGACCAAACACCTGCGCGACAAGCGCGACAGATGTGACCCGCGCCATGTTCCCCAATACCGCCAGCGGCATCGCGCTCAGGAACAATACCCATCGCTTCCATTGGACGTCCTGTGTGACATACCCGTACGCCGCGGTCACCGTGGTCAACGCCATTAACGACCGGATCCCGCTGCAAGGATCGGCGACGTCAAAATGAAACACACTGGAATAGATCGCCGTGCCTTGCGGCCCCAAACGGTAAGCGGGAATACCCATGCAGTTCAACGTGGCCGTAGACACCTGCGCCACGTAGACGCGCAATGGGAACGCGACATAAACATCCAGAAAATTCAACGGGATCATCAGCAAGAGAAACGTAATCGGGAAAAACAGTTGGCGAAAGAGGGCCCGTCCGCCGAGCGCCAAGGTCAGACCATACAACAATGGTATCAGCGAAAATACGACAATCCGCGGCTGCACCGCTTTCACCCCCAAATAGTATATCCCCATGGCGATGGCCACTATCACTACCCCGCTTGCATCGGGCGCCAGATCCGCTTTCACGACATCGTTCCATTTCCACCACACCAACCCAATAGCAATCAGCGGAATCAGCGGCCCATGCGAATAATTCGAGATGTTACTCCAATGGCTCATAAGCCATCTATAGCAAGACAACCGAACATCCTGGTGGGCTTCCACAACCTGTCCAAAATACGCGTAGTACACCAGCCCCACCAAAACAAGCCCGAGCGCGACCTTTACCCAGTCGATGGAACTGGAAGGGAGCTTGGCCGCGGCAATCGAGGTCCCGTTACTCATTAAAATCGAGAGCAAATCATGGAGAAACCCTGTTAGTCTAAGGCCGACCCGCCCCCCTTGTCAAACCCGCGCCGCTTGCCACTGCGTAAATCCATCCACGAACCTGATTACCTCCTACTCCTCCTCGCCGGCCCCCTTTCCCAATAGCCATAAACCTGTCAATGAAAAACAAGCCGAGCCAAATGGAGCCGAAACGAAGTGGAGCCGAGTTGGACGAGATGTGCCACAGACTTGCCGATGGCGCAAACCAACCACGTTTTGCCCGGGTTACAAACGCGGCCGCGTCGTATCCCAATCTGCAGTCCCTGGCCCCCCTCCTCTCCGGTTGTTACCCTGAGCGAAGCGAAGGGTCTCCCACACGTCTTTTGTGCAGCCAAAACTCGGTCCACGCCCTTCGTGCGCTTCGTGTCTTCGTGGTGAACATTCTCGCCTTGTCTTGCTGACGCGCCGCATCTTCGCTAACATTGCCCCCCATGAAATGGCTAGGTTTTCTCGGTCTCGCCCTAACCCTCTCCCTCGCTAGCTGCCAGCGCTCCACCAAACCTGAATCAGGCACCCTCACCTTCGCCCGCGGCGCGGACTCACAGAAGCTCGATCCTGCTGATGTTGACGATGGCGAATCGATGAAAGTGCTTGTCAACGTCTGCCAGGGACTTGTGCGCTTCAAACACGGCACCACCGACGTCGAACCCTGTCTGGCCACCTCGTGGACAATCAGCCCCGACGGCCTGACGTACACGTTCAAACTCCGCGAGGGCGTAAAATTCCACGACGGCACGCCGCTCGACGCCCAAGCCGCGGCATTCAGCTTCCTGCGCCAAATGGACAAGTCCAATCCCGCGCATCTGCCCGACGCGACGTTTGCCTACTGGTCGGCAATGTTCAACATGATCACCGCCGTGGAAGTCGTTGACCCGATGACCTTGCGATTTCGTTTGAAGGAACCTCACGCACCGCTCATGGAAAGCCTCTGCATCCCGGCGGTACATCTCATCAGCCCAAAGTTCATTGACCAGCGCCACCCCGTCGGCACCGGCCCATTCCGATTCGTGGAATGGATTCCCAACGAACGCATCACGCTTGAAGCCAATCCTGACTATTGGGAAGGCAAACCGAAAACAGACCGTCTTATCTTCAAAGTCGTCCCCGATTCCGCCACGCGTCTGATCCAGCTCCAAACAGGCCAGATTCAAGCTATGGACGGCATCGACCCCAACAGCCTACCCATCATCAAAGGCGACAAAAACCTCACGCTCCTCACCGCGCCCGGCCTGAACGTCTGCTACCTCGCCTTCAATTGCCAGAAGCCGCCGCTGGATAATAAAGACGTGCGCCGCTACCTCACTTCAGCCATCAACAAGAAAGACATCATCGACGATGTTTATCGTGGCGCAGGCACTATCGCAAAGAATCCGCTGCCTCCGTTTATCGCCGGCCACAACGACGCAATTCCGAATCGAGAACCAGTCCCAGCATGGGAACACGAGTTGCCATTGCCATCCCGTCCCCTCCGGCTCGAAGTCATGACCAACCCGCGTCCCTATCTCCCGAATCCACTCCGCGCCGCCGAAATGATCAAAGCCGATCTCGCCAACGTCGGGATCAAAGTTGAAATCGTCCCGAATGAATGGGGCGCGCATCTCAGCCGCACCAGCCACGGCGAACATGAAATGGCGCTCATGGGTTGGGTCGGCGACACCGGCGATGCCGACAACTTTCTCTACGTGCTCCTCGACAAGGACACCGCCACACTCGGCTCGGCACTCAATGTCTGTTTCTGGATGAACGACGCCTACCACGATCTCATGGTCGCCGCCCGCCGCGAGCTCGATCCCGAAAAGCGCGCCGCCCTCTATCGCAAAGCGCAGGAAATCGTTTTTGAGGAGGCCCCAATGGTCCCGCTCGCCCACGCCGAGCAATTGCTCGCCTGCCGCGCCAATCTCGACGGCATCCTCTTCGAGCTAAACGGCGACATCCTCTTCCAAAACGCCGTTGTAGGCCGCGTCCCCTGACGCGGCGCTCCGAGTTGAACAGGCGTCCCGCCTGTTCGTTACTCCGCCCTCATCACCCGAAACACCGCGAATCTTCCATTTGCGGTTTCGAATTTGAAATACCTCAACCGTTCCGGCTGGTTCTGAAACAATTCCGCAGCACAGTTCGGATCGAGCGGCCCCATCTTGTCGGCTTTATATCTCCGCGATTCCATGCCCTCGTACAAAAATCCAGCGTCATACACAAAATAATCAGCCCCGTATTTGTGTGCAAACTGATTAAACTGGTCTTCACTCCCGTAAATCGCTTCCAACATCTCCCGATACCGGTCGCGAATCCGTTGGTTCTCGAATTTCGAGTGCATAATGATCGCTCGTCCCGTGTGCGCCAGGAATACAGGCGAATCCCCGATCGACGCCAGTACCACGGCATTCGTCGGTGTGTGTCCCTCCAACCATTTCATGATGGGCCGATATTCATCCGGCGACGCTTGTGACCGTTCGAGTGGTTGAAAGTTGAGCATCACCAACTGCCATACGGCAGCGGCAAACACAATCGGCTTCCACCAGAAGTGTCTCGTCATCAGCCCCGCCGCCAGCACCGCCGCCGCGAACCCGAGAAACACGAAGCACCGGAGTGCCATCCACGCCAGCGGCACGAGCAACAGCGTGAACACGATAAAGATGTTCGTCGCGCAAGCGCCCTGCTTTCGGCTGGCCAATGTCATCGCCGCAATCAGCCCGAGCGGTCCGCACCACATCAAGCTGCGCCAGAACTCGCCCCACGGCGCGGTATTGAATGCGCCGCCCTCCCACAATAGGCGCGCTTCCCACGGCAACCGCGCGGGATCGATTGGTCGTTGGCCAAGAAATCGCAACTTGTACAGGAAGAGATCATACACGTGCGCGTATTCGCCGTACGATCGTTGCATCAGCGCGCTCACCGCCAGCAGCGCCGTCGCCCAGCCCGCAAACACAAGGGTCGCCCGTTTCCGTCCGCCGTTAATCCACACCGCCAGTGCCAGCGCGTACAATCCGCACATCGTTGGCGAAAAAAACACCTGCTTGGCCCGCAAAACAGGGACCACCACAGTACCCGCCGCCAATGTCAGAACAAACCACGGAATCGGCGGCGTTTCGCCCCGGCCCAGATACACCAGCACCGCCGCCACTAGAAATGGCGCCATCACAAATTGGGTCAAATGCCAGCTCGCCAGCGCCGCCAGCCAGAATAGCGCCGCCAGAATCTGGTCGCGCTTCTTCTGCTCCTGTATCGCCCGCACGGTGAAGACGAGCGCAAAAATAATCAGTGGAATCGCGAAGTCTTCCCGCAAAAACAGGTTCTTCACCGTCCGCCCGTAGCTTGGGTATAGCGCGATGTACAGCGCACTGGCAAATACCCCCGTCTTCTCCTTCCCCCACAATGCCCGCGCCAAAAAAAACACACCGAAGATTGACAGGCTGGAAATCAGACAGTCGTACCAGACCACAAATACATGGAAACGCGGCAGTGGGAGGGCGAGCCTCCCGGTGAGCCGATACAGCACCCCCACCGGTACCTCCATCGCGACCGTAAACTCCGCCCAGTCGTTGATCGTGTCAGGATATTGGACATCGCGGTCGCGACTGAGTTGGCCCCACTCGTTCACCGGATGCGTCGCGAAAAATTTCGCGAACCGGTACTGAAACGCAGCCTCGCTCCAAAACTGTCCAACTTCATCCCGCGCGTCCCACGTCGGATTGGCGAAAATCTTCGTCGTCTTGAGATGAACGTGGAACGCGTACAGAACAGATACCGCCGCCAAACAGGTAATCAATCGCCGCCACGATGTCATCGCGGCGCGATTCTTAACCCCTAGTGCTTGCGAATACAAACCTGTTATCGCCCGCACTCTGTCATCCCGAGATTTGGCGGCGCGGGCGTTCCGCCCGCGAATTCAAACTTGTATCGCCGTTAATGCCAATCCCGTAATCGAAGCAGATACGCATGCGTCTTGGAATCTATTGGCGTTCTGGTAAATTGTCCGTATGAAGCTCAATCGACCGCTATGCGTCTTGGGCTTGATTTGTGTGGTTCTCACCGTTCTCGCTTGGTTTGTTGGTCGTGAAGACCGCACTTCAAAGGCGAGTCCAGATCTATCAAAGGTATTGTCTGAACATTCCTCCGTTCCGAATCCATCTACACCGATTTTTGCGAAAAGCGAACACGCCACACAACCAACAAATACCAATGCAGAAGAAGAGACCTCGTCGCTTGAAAACGAGGACCAGCGATTGCGAAGACTATTCATAGAAGCAGTGGGTAGTCCACCCGGCCTGCCTGATGATGACATTGAGCCTTATCTCCAGCAGCACGGACGGTCTGCATCAACTCTTCTCGCTGCTTGGCGCGTGAGTGGCTCTGACCAATACCTGAGGGAGGCTGCGACGAAGTTTCCAGACGATCCTCGCGTGCAGTTCGCCTTACTGACTACCACTGAATTTGTTTTTGGCGAGTCCGGGGATAACCCTCTCCTTGGGGATCACCGTAAATGGACGGATCGTTTCAAGCAGTCTTCTCCAGACAACGCGCTGGCGTATTACTTTTCCGCGGAGGAGTATTTTCAACAAAAACAACCCGATCAAGCCCTCAAGGAGATAATGACTGCCTCAACCAAGCCGGTGTTCGACGACTATTCCCTGGCGACCATGCAGGATAACGAATACGGCCAAATGTTTCTCACCGCTGGTCATCCCCCTGCCGAAGCACAAGTTGAGGGCTTCATGACAGCCATGTGGACATCGGGCCGGTACGGTTACAATATGCGATGGCTAGGAGGTGATCTGGCAATCGCGGAAGCAACGTGTATCACAAACAGCGATTTGTCGGGGGCGCAGAACCTAGCAAAGTCCGCGATTACTCTCGCCCGCGAAATGAGAACCGGTGGCTTCTGTGGACAAAGCCCGCTTTTCGGGTTCCAGATCGAGGAAACCGCTCTAAAGAAGTTACCTCCCGATGTACCTCTGGACTGGCTGGGAAAGACCCCGTCGACTGCGCTCGTTGATCTCGCCCGCGAACAGGAGCATCTCCGTGCGACAGCAGGTCAATTTCTCAAAGCTGTTGATCAATCAACGCAACCGGAAATACTGGAATTCATCAACCGCGCACAACGATCCGGCGACATGACAGCAGCCATGCAGTGGTTGACAGCACTTCACCCGACTCGTTAATTCATCTACGTCTTGCTGTGGAACTTGATGCCGCAACCGACGAACTTGGTTTCCGCCACGGGAACCGCCTTGCCCGCGACCGCCGCATCTACCGCGTCTTGCAGGAAGTGTTTCGATACCTGATCGGCCTCCTTCGAGTCGTCGATCGCGCCGTGATAAACCAGCTTGCCGTCCTTGTCGAAGAGGAACGCCTCGGGCGTTCTCGTCGCGCCAAACGCCCGCGCCACGTCCGAGGTGGCATCCACGACGTAGGGGAATGTGAAGCCCAACTGCTGCGCCCGCTTCTGCATCTCGGCAAAGTTGTCCTCGGGATAATCGGCGGGATCATTCGAGTTGATCACAATCACACCCACGCCCTTGGCCTTCGCCGCATTGCCAACGGACGCGATGCGGTCCTGCCACGCCTTCACGAACGGACAATGATTGCAGGAAAACACGACCAGCGTCCCCTCCTTGCCCGCGACATCCGCGATGGAAACTTCGCGTCCGTCCACGTTTTTCATTTTCACGCTGGTTGACGGCGCTTTATCGCCGATGTTCAGACCAAACGCGCTGACAGCCACGGTCATCGATGCCG
>Ga0206923_1069_pt1 | contig 23098 bp, 17 predicted proteins | sample Alteio_BWOrgHeat_64_FD_152961 | JGI IMG/M metagenome (GOLD analysis project Ga0206923, IMG submission 152961) | Enriched cells from forest soil in Barre Woods Harvard Forest LTER site, Petersham, Massachusetts, United States -... | ecosystem: Environmental > Terrestrial > Soil > Temperate forest >...
TCGCCGATGAAAACCCACGCAAAGAACAATTACAACAGTTCCAAAAGGAATGGCAGGAAGGCACCGACACCGTTAAGCGCGACCTGGACAACCAAAGGTCACAGGTAGCAAAAATCAGGGCCGAAATAGAACGGCATCCCCTGAAACTGCGGGAGGAAGAGATCGCAGGGCGTAAGTTTGAACTGGAAACCTTGATCAAAGGGCTGGATGAAACCATCCGGACCTATACGGGCCTGTATTTCGATAATATTATCGCTGACGAAATAACCCTGCAAACTGTTCAGGAAGGGTTGGCCTACACCGTCAAACAGATCCTGGCCATCCAAGCAGAGAACCAGCGCCTGCGTGACTTTACCATCCAGGTTGAACTGATCAACGAAAACATTAATAAATCCAGGCTGGAGCACGAGCAGGTGAGCTTGGCTGATAAAATACCGGCACTGGAAGCTGCCAAAGTCAAAGTCACCGCGGCACGAAAAGCCGCTGCGGAATATATCGACCGGGAGATCAACAATTATTTCAACAAAGATGTCATCAACCAGATCTATTCTCGAATCGAACCGCACCCGGAGCTCAACCGGATCGACTTCACCCCGCAGATCAGGGATCACGGGCCGAGCCTTGATGTACATGCCGCCGGCGCCAGCGAACATCTTAACCCTGTGCTCTTCCTGAGCGCTGGTCAGCTAAACGTCCTATCGTTGAGTATTTTCCTGGCGAAAGTATTTGAAACCGGCAGCGAAGTGATCAGTACCATCTTTATGGACGATCCCGTACAGAACCTGAGCGACATCAACATTCTTTCATTCCTGGACCTGATCCGTTCCATGGTTACCACTTTCGATAAGCAGCTGGTGATCTCCAGCCATGACGAACATTTCTTCAAGCTGATCCAGCACAAATTGCCGGCAGATGAATTTAACGCCGCCTATATTGAACTTGCCGACTTCGGCCAACTCAAAACAACAGCAGTGAGTCAACCCTAAAATTGAAAGTGTCAAATGAAACTTGGCGGTGAATATCCTACTAAACTCAGCGGCCGGCGACTCTATCTGCCGGCACCCTTATTACGGCAACTACAGGAAACTGAACTTGTCATTAACCGGGGTTTCGAGCGTAATTTGAACCTTCAGGCAGTAGCAGAATGGGATTATGTGATTAACTCTTTAAATAAACTTGCCGAAAAGGGTCGTAAAGAACGGGAATTCCTGCGTTTCTATACCCGTGGTGCTTCCCTTCTAAAAATCAGGAATAACTACACCGAACCGATATTGCCAGATTTGCTCAGCTACGCGAATATCCGTTCAGACGCCTTACTGATCGGCATGCTGAACCGGATCGAAGTCTTCAGCCCCGAAGATTTCGAAACGATACTAAACAATCCACCTGCTTCATTCAACGATCTGGTCAAAGAAGTGATGCCCGAGGTCGAATTGGTCCCGCCGCCCCAAATCATCGTTCAGGAAGAACTGATCATCCCCGAACATTCCAAGATCATCACCAGCTATGTCAATAACATTGGGTTTGAAAGCATACTTAAAGATCCCAAAAAGATCCTAAAATTGTCGCCGCGGGATTTTGAGTACTTTACCGCGGAAACCCTGCAACTATTGGGATTTGAAGTGGAATTAACCAAGGCCACCGTTGACGGTGGCGTAGACATCTTCGCCGCGCAGCACACCGACCTGGGCAGTTTCCTCTACTGTGTAGAATGCAAACATTACCTGACCCAAAAAGTCGGCGTCGAAGTACTCCGCTCCGTTTACGGAACCGTAGAATTAAAAAAGGCAAATGCAGGCCTGATCGTTACATCGAATTATTTTTCGCGAAATGCCCACAAATTACAGGGCGAATTGAAACACCGGATCAAACTGGCAGATTTCGACCGGCTTAAAGAATGGATCGACCGGATCAACAAACAACGTTAAAACACTAAAATAGCGGGTAAAGAAGACTAGAGACCAAACCCATAACACGGTCGCCGCAAGATCAACTCAAAGGCAGCGCCGGTTCCATCTTATGCTCCTTCAGCACCAGCGAAGAATGCACCTTATCCACCATCGGCAGGCAGCACAGCTTCTGATCCAGGAAATCCTCGTAATCCAGCGGATCGCACAACGAAACCTGCAACATAAAATCAAACTCACCCGACAAATGCAGCACCTGCTGCACCTCCGGGTAGCGCTTCACCGAAGAGGCAAACTCCCGCAGCTCCTCCGCACTATGCGCCTTCAGCTTCACCAAAGTCACCATCAGCGTTGGCCGGCCCACCAGCTTCCGGTTCAGAATCGCCGCAAAACGCACAATAAAACCCAGCTCCACCAGCCGCTCGATCCGTTCACCTGTCGCACTCGGCTTGCGGCCCACCTTATTGGCCACATACACCGTATCCATCCGGGCGTTCTGCTGCAACACCTGCATGATTTTAAAATCCACCTCGTCCAACTGTTTATCCCTTGTCATTATAAAATATCTTTATCCGTCACCAAATCATTTCCTGCCTTATAGATCAAAGGCAAGACCTTCCCATCGCCATCTACGGTGAACCACTGGCCACCGGCATACAAAGCCGCCCCGACATGGCCCGCATGTTCATCCACATCCACGCCGATCACCTTCCCCCCGTAAAAACTGGCTATGTTCCATTTAACAATCGTATGGCCGACCACGATATATTTACAGCCAAATTGCGCCAGCGTACTGTCTACCGAAGCCATCGTCGATTTCGGGGCCATAAAGTAGCCCCGGTACCAGAACAAGCCCTGTTTGCCAAACAGCAACTGCACATCAACCGGCATCGTGTTCAAGTGCCTATCGTAATAAGGTCGGGAGCGGGCGTTGAGGCGCTCAGGATCCCAGGAAGTTTGCAGTACCGCAGGCGACAGTCCCCCGTGCATCACCAGCACGTCGCCGCACTTTTCGATCAGGTTTTTGGTCCGGAGCCAGCGGCCCAGTTCCGTAGATTTATCAAACAAATCGTCCAGCGCAACATGCATCAGCCACGCATCCTTGAAATATTTAGCGTCGGTATAACGATGATCGCCGGATAAGTTCATGATATCATGATTACCCAAAATCACGATGACCGAACCGCCTGCCGCTTTGGCCTCCTCCTCCAGTTTATACAACAGCCATAATTCCGGCACTACATCCTTCCCGCGGTCAAAGAGGTCACCCGGAACGATCAGGCTGCCCGTACCATAAGTCCAGTGATACTGTTCGTCTATGACCTTCGCCGCCAGCAGCAGTTTCCTGAAATTGCCAAATTCACCCTCTATATCCGACATGAACAGGCAGTTGCCGGTCGGGGCAGAGCTGACCAGGTCATTGCTGAGCGTTGTCCGCAAGCTTACCTTAAATGTCCAGTCAGCGTGGCCTTCGGGAACTACCGTCAATACGATATTTTTGGGGTCGTCATGACTGACCGTCTTAACCGACAGCAAATCATCGTCCCGTTCGATCGCCGTGACCACGACCTTGTTCCCCTTATAAAATACATAAGGTCCGTCAAACGCAGATTGCGCGGATAGCCTGAACGCCATCATCACCAGGAAAATCGTATAAGCACCTTTTTTCAGCATTATGGCTCCTGAACTACAGTCATTTCTTATCGTAAACCGCCTTGATCGCATATTTCATCCCATTGGCCTGCGCCACCTGCCTGTCAATAATCAGGGTATGCCCATTATCCGCCAATGACCAAACCTCCTTATAATTCTGACCGGCAGAACCATCCGCTTTAGTCGACTGTACGCTTAGCGTAAAGCTGGAATGATCTCCAGCCCAGGCCACCAGGCATTCATTCTTATCACCCGAACTGGTCGTATAATCCGTAGCCTGTCCAGGTTGAAAATCCAGTTTCCGAGTTGTTTCCTTGCCCGCCTGATCAACCGTAGTCCGGCTGATCGTTAATTTGTCGCCGTTTTGTACAACTTCAAACGCAGACGGTAGCACCCATTCCGGCGCTTTCCCAAAATCGATCTTCGATTTATTAATAACATAAGTACCGCTGAAGTTAGTTTGTGCTTTTGCGCTGATCGCAGCAATCGCCACCAAGGCAATAAAAAATAGTTTTCTCATGGTTTATTTTAAAGTTAAAGCCACCACCGACAAGGGCGGAAGCGTGATTTGTAATTGGTTATTATTTAAGCTGGCACCGTTAAAAGGAATAGGTTTTACCGCATCAGGTGCCTCGAAAGTATTAATCGCATTAAAACGGTCACTATGCAGAATCTCACCGGATAATCCTGTATACCGTTTAGGCAAACTTGCCGCCACCGTCAGGCTGTTTTTCGGGTCCAGGTTGACCAGCGTAATATGCGCCACACCAGCCGTATCAACTGATGCGGATGCATTTATTGCAGGAATATTATCATTATTGAAGCTATAGACGGGACTGGTAATGGCTAACGGCAACAACTTAGCATCCTGGTGCTCCTTGAACAGATCGAACACCCAATAGGTCGGCGTTTTGATCATCTGGTCACCTTTCGTCAATAACAACGCATCGATCACATTCACCGTTTGCGCCAGATTCGCCATCTTGATCCGGTCCGCATGATTATTAAAAACATTTAAGGTTGATGCCGCAATCAGCGCATCCCGCATACTGTTCTGCTGGTAAGCAAAAGCAGGGTTAGTACCCGGTTCTGGATCTACCCAAATACCCCATTCATCAATCACCATCGCCACCTTATGCTGCGGGTCATACTTATCCATGATCGCCCCATGCTTATTGATCAGGTCTTCGATGTGCAACGCTTTCTTAACGAAATAGAAATATTCCTTCTCGTCAAAACTGGTAGCCGAGTGCTTATCATTCGTTTCCTCATCCCTCGTATAATAATGAAACGATAAACCCCACATTTCCCAGGCCGGTATATTCTTCATCAACACCTCCGTCCAATGGTAATCATTTCCATTCGCACCGCCAGCTATCTTCCTTAACAGCACACCCGGATAGTTCTTCGCAAACAAAGCATAAGTCTTGTATTGCGTCGCATAAGTTTCCGGTTCCATCAGCCCACCGCAACCCCAGCTTTCATTACCCACACCCCAAAACGACACCTTATAAGGTAAAGCATGACCGTTTTTCGCCCGCAATTCACTTAACGAAGACACCCCGCCAAAATTCAAATACTCGATCCAATCCTTCATTTCCTGCGGTGAGCCAGTACCCACATTACCCGCGATATAAGGCTGACATCCGATCAGCTTACACATCTCCAAAAACTCCGCCGTACCAAAACTATTATCCTCCGTCACCATCCCCCAGGTCGTATTCACCGTTTTAGGACGACTCATCTTTTCCCCAATACCATCCCGCCAATGATACTGATCGGCGAAGCATCCACCCGGCCAACGCAGTACCGGGATCTTAATTTCTTTTAGAGCATTGACTACATCCATACGAACCTCACCATTCCTATAAAATCCATCATATATGCTCCTGCCCAAGTGTTCTGCGAACTGGCCGTAGATGTGTTTGCTGATCGATGTTTGGCCTTTTTCTTTGATATTTAAAATAGCTTGTTGAGCGCTTAGCGTTCCTGTCAGCATCGATAGCAGGGTTAAACAGAATAGATATAGCTTCATAAGTTAATTATTTAATGATTTAATTTTTCGTTCAACGCTCGAACTGTCGATTGATAATCAATGCCTTGGATATCGCTATTAAGGACAATATTCTTACTGGAAATCGCATATTAAAATTTCAGGCGATGAATATAGATATAGTGGTCATAAAGGGAAATCAGCGTATTTCCAAAGACACGAAAGTCCTTCATCTTCTCGCCCTTTAAATTGATCACATAAAAGCTTTGTAGGTAGCTACCATCGTTCGAGTTGTATACATCAATTGGGTTATAGTTTTTGAAAATTCCGCCAATTTCATTATCTGCTTTAAGCGCAGAATGAACAAAAATATACTTGCAGTTCGCTGTGCACTGCTTGTTCACAAATAAGGGGGGCGCACTTAATGTAAGTTGATGCAAGCTTTTGATTCTGCCGATCTTTAATTGAGCATGATTTACGGTGTCTATAGTTTTTGATAGATAAATTACTTTCAAATTTGTATCCAAGCAGGTGATACGGTTATGGTAGTAGTAATTGTAAAAGATTTTTGTTCCTGTTTGGTCTACATTCATCGTGCCATCGGTACTGAATATGCCGTCTCCCTGTTTCTCCAATACATACCTTGCAATGATTTTTCCGTTGACTGATTTTATGAGCACGTTTTGTTTTTCCTTCCCATAAACACGGAACACGAAACTGTTTGGTGAAAGTGGTATTGCAGAAGAATTAAATAGCGGCTTAACCACTTGATTAAATCTTCCTTGGGGAATTTGTCCTTCCAGCAAAGCGGGGCGAAGACCATCAAATAAATAAAGCCTATTTTCCTTTACTTTAATCATAACATTTTTTGTAAAATGTATAGTATCTGCAACCGTGAGTGTCACCATCTTCGTATCGTATGTACGATAATTCACAATAAGCAATTTATTGCGGATTGAAGAGTTAGCTAGATAAAGATTTATAGAATCCATGCCCGAAAGATACCAAGATGCATTTGGCAGTCTTACAGCACGTTCACCAAGCACAATATGTGACGGGAGATTACGAATAAAACCATTGAGGTATTTTGTTTTCCAGGTTGAGTAGCTATAAAGCGCGGCTACCAGAAAAATACCGCACAAAAAACAAATTGTTAGATTAATAATTCTTTGTTTGAGCATATTGTAGATCTTCCAAGTAAGGCAATGGCATATGCCATTGCCTTTTTAATTACATCGCGTGATAAAGTGAATAAAAACAAGGAGTGCCCCCGTCTAAATCTGCATACGCTGGTACTTGAGCATCGCCGTCACCGGGCACCCAGTCTTCAACGGTGCACTGCGCACCACTATTAAAAATCTCGCAATCATTGGGTGTATCCAGTTCCCCAACGGCGCACTCAAATGGATCACTAATAGGATTGAAATAAACGTTCTCTAAATCCTTTTTTTTACTTTCCGCTTTAAAAGCGAAGGAAGCGATCAGCGCAAAGGCAAACACACACCCTAAAATCATTCTTCTGAATTTCATAACGTTGTTATTTGATAGAATTTTGCCTACTCTTTAAGGTTTTCGGCTTCCCCTAGCTATTGCAATAGTTTCTTTTTTTGGATAGATTAACACCCCGACTATTCCTGCAATCACAAAAATTAAATTAAATATCAAGTGCTGGTTCCAAGTCATATTTTCCAATATGCCACCACATGAACACGGGATATATTCACTAAAGTTTAATATGGTAATTATGTAAGATGTAAAGACAACCATCAAAAAGTATGACAGGTACAAGGCTAACAATTGGAGTTTCTTGAACATCAACATGAGTGCAGTTCCAATCTCAAAAGCGGGGACAAACCAAAAAACAATACCAACAAAAGGTGCTAATAAGGGCGACTTTCCCAATTGTATCCGAAATTTCTGAACATCTGTTATTTTACTTATTGCAGCGTAGACAAATAACAATATGAATAGGCTACAAATAATGTCAATAAAAAGCCAATTGTTGCATTTAAAAAAGCGTTTCATTAATCCTGTGCGATTACGACTAATAGTTTGGAATTCTAATTGCACTTTGTATAACTGTGCCGCCTGTTGGTTGGCCAATCAATGCAATAGTTTGATTTTTAAACCGTACGATGTTTGAAGTAGTAGGGCTGACTACCGTTGCATTATTTACACCGCTCAAAGTATAAGTTGCCAGCAATGTGCCCAAAGAAGCGTCGCGAAATTCAAATACATAATTTGATACTGTGTGATCTGCCTTGTAAGTCTTAAAAAGTGTATGTGCCTTAAACGGTAAACTCGCCGCCTCACTCCCAATTGCTTGGCCCTTAATATTGACACTAATTGGATTTGAACCAGGCGACAAATTGATAAAGCGAATACCTGCAACACTATCAGTTGTACTATAATATGGTAGTTGCTCATGAATAAATACCGTGTCGGGTTTAGCAGCTGTGCCGGTTAAATAAAAGGAATAAATATTTCTATCTTGAAATACAAGATTTGTAGAAAAAAGTGTACGTGTAGTATCAGTCAGTTGCACAAAATTTGCGGAAACAGTTCCAGGAGTTACCGAATAAACGTTGGAAGCACCATAATTAACCTTATAAGCCGTTGTCACGGTAGAATAAACTATCGAGGGCTTGTTGAATTGAGGAATGATGGTTGCGACACCAATCGTGGCATTTGCAAAGCTCACTGAGGATAACTGGGTTGTCGCTGGGAAATCATTTTTCTTGCAAGCCAGCAAAACTGCACTTACAATAATAATTACACTTAATAATTTGTTCATTTTAATAGGATTTAATGGTTTAAGAGTTGTTGATTGTATAAGGTATTGCTTCAAGAATTAATTACCGATATATTCCGGTTCAGTCCAGATTTGCTCACCATTCTTCATTTTCTCAATTCCAATTGCTGCAAAATCTACGTTCTTTTTGTTCCGAAGACTTTCGGCAGTTTGTCGGGCAAGTTCTTTCCATAATAAGGCTTCTTTAAGATTGCCCGCTTTATAAAGGACGTCTGCGTAGGTATCTATATATTCAAATTTTTTTGGATTTTTCTCGATAAGATTCTTCATCCAGTTAATCGCAATGTTTAGGTGATTCACGTCATCACTATGGACGAAAATATCGTAGTAGACAATGTTATTAATGGCGTCGGCATCTTTTTCAAAATTGAAATAATTGGTCACTTGGTCAATCTTGCAGCTAATAAATAATGACCAATATTGACCCTGTTTCTTGTTAACAGCTAAAAACTTATACCATTCAACTTTCCCATTAATCTCTATACGCTTTGCATAGTCTGCGTTGTATTTTTGTGTTATTACCTTAGTAATAATGTTGAAATCAGGTGGCACCCCATTTTTTTTTGCAGTATCTAAAAATGGTTCGAATTCTACTTTATTAATCACAAAAGCAGCGTTATTTTGTGCAAAGTCTTTACTTTTCATTATTTTGTTTACCCTATTCGAATCCCGATAAAAAACACTGAAACCGCGGTCACTGGGCGATTCAATTGTTTCAGATAAAAAGTTCAGCATCTTAATTGAATACAAGCTGTCTTCAGGGAGGTTGTTAATTTGATTTTGTATAATTAATTTGACCTCTGGTGTCGTCGCGAATTTTTGAATAAATTTTAAATTTCCAGTTTTCAGGAAATCGTTTTGATTCAGCCCCTTTATGTAGGTGAACGCAATTTTCTTCACTTCTTGCTTATTGCTCAAAAGGGCAATAAAATTTAGATTCTTATATTTCTCATGGTTGTTGATATAAGTGACGGCGATATTTAATACTACAGGGTTATCCTGTAATTGTATCATTAACAACCCGTTGTCGTAGTTATTTAATTCCTCTTTAGGTATTCGACTCAAATAGTCGGCTGCCATTTTTCCAGCCAATTCTTTATCTGAATATTGAAACGCCTTCGTCAACGCCTTTTCCTCGGCTGTGTCTAACTTGCCTGGTAGAAAATTCTTCGCCACCGTATAGTACTGCCTTTCGAAATTTCGTGCATCTTTTGCTAATTGAATGAATTCCGAGGAATTCAGTGATCCGCTCACTTTATGTACGGCTTTACCGCTTGGATCAAAGAATATAAAAGTTGGATAGGAAGAAACACTGTAAATATTATTAAGTGAGGTTGCTGTATTATACCAATTTTTGACTTCTTCATTGTCACCGGAAGTTCTATCCATCTGTGATTTCACACAAATAAAATCCTTATTATATGCCTCTCCAACCTCCTTAAGGGGGTAAATATTTTGATCCATTTGTTTACAGGGTCCACACCAAGAAGCATAACAGTCAACAAAAATATATTTGTGATCAGCTTTAGCTTTTGCTAAAATTTGGGTCCAATTTAAGTGTTGAATAAATTGTATTCCGGTAGTTTCTTGAGCGATAGCCGGAAACAATGCGCGCAGTAAAATCAAATTTATTATTAGTGTTTTTTTTCATAATTTTTATTTTAGGAGATGTTTCTCAGATTCTAATTCGTACCCTTGCTCAATTGCTTTCAGCCTTGCAGGTATTCCATCAACCATCCACTTGGGCATCGGAGCACCCTTAAGATAATGATCAAAGAATTGTGTCATCCTAATGGTAAAATCCCTTTGGTCTTCCTTTTTTCCAAGACTGTGTCCCTCGCCATCGTATTGCAGCATCCAAACGGGCTTGCCCAGTCTTGTAAGAGCAGTGAACAGTTCGAAACTTTGCCCCCAATCGGTTTGTGTGTCGGTTTCATTATGCATTAATAACAATGGCGTGGTTACTTTATTTGCATTGAAAACTGATGAGGAGCGGAAATACAAATCAGGTCGTTCCCAAAGAGTAGCTCCAATCATTTCATGGCCATTTTCAGAATGAGCGATTCTATAAAAGTTAGGCTCGTAGCCCTTCCTTCGATAAGGACCTAAGTAAGCACTGATTTGATCGCTTACAGTTCCACTAGCCGAGCAAGCAGCAGCAAACAGATTAGAATGTGTTATAAGGTAATTAGTTTCACCCCCGCCGAAACTGTGCCCTTGAATACCTACTTGCTTAATGTCCACATATTTTAATTTAGATAGGTAAATAATTGCACCAGTAACTGAATTCAAAACAGACTCACCAACTGTCTTCCCCCCTTTGCGACTTGCTATTGAAAAATGACTATCTGGAGTAAAAACCAGGTAACCATGGCTTACAAACCAAGGAATGTTGATGTTATTTGCACTATATTCTGGCAATGGGAATTCATTAAGTCGGTAGGACAAGTGCTCGTAGTAATTGAATATTACAGGATATTTTTTTTGGGGATTAAAGTTTTCTGGTTTATATAGAATTCCTTGCGAATGCGTTCCATCTTGTTGTTTATAATTTATCAGTTCATCTGTCAGCCAATAAAAGTTCTGCTGTGGATGTAAATCAGTTAATGGTTTAAAATTTTTCCAATCGGTCGTAAAATAATAATTGGGATACTCATTAGCATTTTGCTTAGAAACGATCCAGACCTCTGCATTAGCTGCCTTTACAGGTCTGGTCCCCTGTGAAAAAGAATTGCTGGGTGCGGGTAATTGGGAAGATATTTTATAATATGTGTAGGGTCCCATTGTCAATAAATGGGGGATATGTGACGTGTTTAAGGTTGCTTGTTCAAAAAAGCCATTTTGTTTAGTAGCTTCATTAAAGCCAGTCAATAAAAACCGCTCGTCGCCGTTATAAATAATGGGCTGATAATACTCGTCACGTTCATTAACAAGTCTCAGCAAAATGTGATGCTTGGCCCCATATCCTTTAGTAAGGTTTATTGAAGTTTCTTTACCATTAGGATCTACTTTCCAAATGTCGTACTTATTATAAACGATCATTGACCTGCCTTCATCGCTCCACGATGCACGGCCAAAGGGACGGGGATATTTACTATCACTAAACATATCGATATAGTCACCTGTTCTAGCCAAAAAGGGAATTCCTTTAGTTACAAGAATGGTATTGCCACTCGATATATCGTAACTTGCGTAAGCGGCTTTAATGCTATCCCAATAAATTACTTTTTTGTCATCAGGAGAGAAATCAAAGTCATCAAATGGAAACTTAGAGTCTTCTTTGATAAGGGTGCGTTTGCCGGTACGCAGCGAGACCAAGTAATAGGAGTAATGGGAGCCTACTAACCACCATGGTTTAAAGTTGACGTGTAGCTTCTCACCTAAAATAATATAATCCCCAGTAACCTCCTGTGGGTTGGTGATTATTCGATCCTCGCCGTCCACCTCTCTCTCCAAAGAAATAGCATTGCCTCCACCAGTCGATATGACCATAGTCAAGGTACTTTCATTCTTATTGGCTAATTGTTGCGATTGTAGGGTCATATCCCGATAGGAATAAATATCTACCTGCGCTGCACCTAATGTTTGTTTTGGTTTGTTTTCTAAGATTTTTTGAACCTGAAAGAATAACCAACGTCCGTTATTGCTGATTTGAAAGTTGTTTTGAATAGAGTACCCGGGAATCATACCTATGCTTCGATTGTCTGTCAACATCATCGCCGCCTGCTGTCCGCGATGATAATTCCATAAACTAATTTCTGGCCTATTATTCAATATAGTTGTGGTCGAAAACGCTAATTCATCACCTTTTTTATTGAATGTCCAAGACGACAGAGAATTTGGAAGAACGTTTTCAGAAGACCAGATTATCGACTCTGTAAGGGTAGGGAGGTCTACCCATTTTACTATCGTTTTGTTATTATTGTCTCGCTGAATGAGAACCAGCGCGTTACCATGTTCTTCCCAAAAATAATTTTTTATCGAACGAAACTCTTTACTTTTATTTTCCGCCGCATTTAATAAGATAACCGTTCCATTATTTTCTTTTGGCTCGTAGGCAATCTCGTCACACGAGGCCAATCGGGGATACTTAAATGATCGGATTGCAATCGTTTTATCTTGATCATCATGTCCCAGGCATACTATATGTAGTGTATCTTTTACTAGTAGAGTTGCATACTTGTTACTTAGAAGAAAATGAACATCAGAGCCATTTTGATAACTTTTTTGCCAGCCACCACTCAATTTTTTCAGCGTTAATACAGCATTATTTAGATAGGGATATTTTGCTATAAACCCGGCATAGGTACCGTAGCTACTTAATTCTGCTTTACCTAATATTGGCCATTTCCCCAAAATATTGGTATCTATATTTGCTCTTTGCCCGTATAAATTTCCGGTGATTAAGAAAATACAGCTTACCCCAATACAAATCCTATAGAGAAAATTCATCGTTATTTAATTAGTGAAGCAAGAAGAATTAATTCATTTAAAGAATTATGCCTCTTGTCAATTTTAATAATGCTTGTTAATAGCCAACATTCTGGGTTAAATTGGGATTGGCTGTAATGTCCGTTATAGGAATAGGCATCAATTGTTGATGACCGTCTGTGTTCCAAGTAGTCCCTTTTGCCGGAGCAACTATACTCATTACCGAATTGCAATTACCGGTACGCTGGAGATCAAACCAACGGTGCCCCCACTCTGAGAATAGTTCGATTTGACGTTCATGTAGGATAGCTGCTAAAAGAGATGTAGCATCGGTTGCGCCTGCATAGTTTGGCAAACCTGCCCGTGTGCGAATCACATTTAAATCCGCTATTGCATTACTTAGTTTGCCATCGTTAACCTCAGCCTCGGCACGAATTAGAAATTGTTCAGCAAGCCTGAGGACCATTGTATATTCAGCAATAGATGCAAGCGAGGTCGTCGAGGCCACACTTTGGACTTTGTACTTGAAGGGGTAATAATAAGTAGTACCCCCAGCTACAATCGAGTTTATCCAATTTACTTTTCGTTGATCATTCGGCTCAAAAGCAGCAAGTAATTGTGGACTAATCGACACTGATGCCGCCCCTCCCGGCACTCCCAACAGAATAAAATCATAACCATCCCAGGTAGCTTGAGTGGCTGGTAATGGAGTTTGCAATTGCCATATGGCTTCCGAACTATTTTTCGTAAACACCTCGTTTGCACCTGTAAGAGGACTTAGACTATAAACCGAATTATTAATTACAGCGGTTGACTGTACTTCAGCATTGATATATTGGCTATTATCTTTCGAATAGTTTGCTAAATATAAATATGCCCTTGCCAACAGTGCTGTGGCGGCCGCCTTGGTTGGTCTTACTTTTTCTGTAGTGGTTATAGTGTCACTTATATCTACATAATTATTACTTAGCAATGTTTGTGCAGTTGTGAGATCCGAGATAACTTGTTTTAAAACTTGTATTCTAGGGCTACGTGTTAATCTACTTGTAACCGTATAATCGGTGGTGAGCGAGACGGGCACGTCTCCATAACAATTTGATTGATAAAAATGCCAAAATGCTCTAATAAAATATGCCTCCCCTGTCAATTGCTGTTTAACGGATGGGCTGCACCCAACAGTAGTTTGCAAACCGGAGATAATCGCATTTGCCTGGTAAATCCAGTTATAAGCTTCACTCCATGGGCCGTATTTAGTGGTAGCAACCATTGCATTCTTATATTCTTGAAAATTATTTCCGGCAGAGGAATACCCAGTAAATTCGTCGCCCAATAATCCAGTATTCCAAGCCATACTTGGTGATTCGGTAAGAGCAAACATCTGAGTATATATTACAGTAACAGCCGAGGTGGCGGTGGCATTATTACTTAAAGCGGAGGCGGTGACTAATTGATTTGCGGGAGGCGGGATGACCAAAAATTTTTTACATCCGGAGGGAAAAACAAGGGTCAGGCAACTTAAAATAAAAATTTGAAAAAGGGAAAAACTACGGATTTTGCGATGTCCGTAATCATTATATTTTGTATGAAGTGTTTTCATTGTCTTTTTTATTATAATGTTTTAATTAAAATGAAGCTGATATTCCTGCCGATATCATCCTCAAGGGTGGCAAGTTGAAATTTCCTAACAGGTTTTCTGGATCGAGTCCAAAATAATTTGTTATCGTGAAAAGATTTTGCGCTTGAAGATAGATGCGAGCATTTTGAAGGTGCAATGATTGTTGCAACGTTTTAGGTAGTTTATAGGATAAGGCTACATTTTTCAAACGAATAAAAGATGCATCCACGATCATAGCCGTTGAATTAGTTATCAGGTTGCTGGGATCACCTCCAAGCATTGTAGAATATTTTCCGTAAGCAGCATCTTCACCAGGACTCTGCCAATGGTTTAACATAGCTGTGGGTTGATTATAATTTTCTCTACCCGCAAAGTACCCTAAAGTCCACAAAGCACTCCGGCCCGTTTGTTTGGCAAATTGCAAAAAGACGTCTAGTTGGAAGTTTTTATACTGAAAGCTATTTTGAAATCCCCCATAGTATTGTTGGGTGTTATAAGGATTCGAAAAGATTTCATCGGCGGTGCTAGGAGTACTAGTTGGCCCCTTATTGCTTTTATACAATGATGCACCAGTTTGGGGATCAACGCCCAAATAATCATATACTTTACTTATAAATAAAGACTGTCCAATTTCATAATGATTAACGTAACTTGAAGTGGCGAGTCCAGGATAAGAAATCAATTTATTTTCTGGAATGGTCAAATTAAAAGATGACGACCAGCTAAAATTAGGGAGCTTTATATTAACCGTGTGTATTTCAAATTCTTCTCCTTTGTTTTGTACAACGGCCGGTAAATTCTCTTGTACGGTAGTGAACCCGCTGGAACTGGGCAATGTATATCCAACCAATTGATTTCCTGTACGATTTCTGAAATAATCTGTGATTAAACTTATCCGATCATTCAGAAAGCCCAACTCCAATCCAAATTCCAACTTTCTATCAGTTTCCCAACCGTAATATGGATTCGGTATTCGAGTCGGATATAATCCCGTAGCGCCTTGATACGTCGGTGTATTGGTAGTATAAGCACTTAGGTATTGATAATCAGCGATTTGATCATTTCCAGTAATACCATAACTTGCGCGAAGTTTACCAAAGTTCAACCATGGTACATAGTTTTTAAAAAAGTCCTCTTTTGTAAATATCCAACCGGTCCCGATCGCGCCGAAATTACCATATTCGTTAGCTGGGCCAAATCTGCTACTGCCATCGCGCCGGGCTGTTACGTTTAACAAATATTTATCATCCCAAGTATAATTAAGCCTTCCGTATACCGAATTATATCGATATTCATAAATATCGTAACTGCCTAACGTTTTTGTCGATGCGTTAAGGGGATTAATAATTAAAGCATCACTATTAAAACCAATTGCCGTTATTTCGTAATCGCTTAAATTATTTTGTTGAAAGGTAGTTCCTATCAAAACGTTAAGCGCCGCTTTCCCAATCTTTCTGTAATAATTCAACTGAGGTTCAATTATCCAGGTTTGGGAGTGGGTATTACCGAATGAATTGTTTCTATTATTAGGATTTGTATTATTTGGTGGAGGGAACGAAATTGCTGGTGTTTGATTTGACTGATCGTTGGTTTCGTTTGTGTAGCCCAAATTGCTTTTAATTATTAATCCTGGCAAAATCTTGTAAGACAAGGTCAAATTGCTAATTAGGTTATTTACAACGGCATTTGCAGATCTTAGTGTATTAGATAGTGGATTGGGAAATGTCGCTGTTCCTCCAACTGGTTGCCAATTCAATGCACCGTTTGAAGTATATAGCGGTGGCGCATCCGGAGCTAACTCTAATGCTATAGTAGTAAGATCAGTTAAAGGCAAATTATTATTATCATTGAGATAGCTTCCCGAAAACTGTAATTGAAATCGTTTATTAGAAGATGAATGAGTCAAGTTAAAATTGAATGATCCTTTCTTATCAGAGTAATCACCTGGAAAAACAGTTGTTTGACGAGAGTATCCCCCTCCTATGTTGAATTGAGTGTTTTCCGTTCCTCCCGATACCGATATTTGAGCGTTTGTATAATGAGCAGTATTTCCAATCAGCGCTTTTTGCCAGTTTGTATATCTTGTTGTATCCCAGGCACCATTAATATCGGGATCGTTGACCGTCGGAAGGAGACCGTCGTTTTTTAATGCTTCCTTACGCATTTGCAAATATTGGGGTGTATTCATCATATGCATCATGCGCGTTACATCACCCATACCCTGTGACAAATCAAAATTGACGCGCGTGTCTCCCATCCGGCCTTTTTTGGTTGTGATTAAAATCACGCCGTTTGCTCCTCGGGAACCATATATCGCCGTTGCATCCGCGTCTTTCAATACCTCAATATTGTCTATATCTTTAGGATTAATGACACTTAACGGACTCATACCACTGTTGCCGAAATTGATAGTGGATCCAACACCAAGTGCAGTGCCTAAGCTGGGATTTGATGGCGATACTGATCCAAAAGGAACGCCATCAATTATGTACAAGGGATTATTTCCGTTTGCAATGCTATTTTGCCCGCGTAATTGTACATTTTCATTCGCTCCAGGTAAGCCGGACGCTTGTCTAATGTATAAGCCCGGAACTCGACCTTCTAAAGCAGTAATTGCATCAACGCCAGGCTGCTCTCCAATAGTTTTTGAATCCACCGTTGATACGTCACCCGTCGTCAATTCCTGCCTTTCAAAATAATACCCTTTATTAATTGCCACTTCACGTAGATTAGTAACCGCCGGTACCAGCGTAATCACCGAACCACCCGCCAATTGCTTCACCGGTATCTCCTTACTCTCAAATCCTACATAACTAAATACCAAAATCGAATTATCGTCCGTTGCGGTAAGATTGAAACTTCCTTTCGCAGTCGTCGTAGTTACATTCTTCGTTCCCTTTTCGGTAATTGTTACCCCGATCATCGGCTGGCCGAGATCATCGACCACCTTACCGGAAACCGGCACCTGGGCAAATACTGCTTTAGGTTTATCAACGACATTCTCCTGCTTGGCAGAGACAATGATCCATTTGTCCTCTATGCTATAATTTACCGGTTGTCCGGCGAATATTTTGTCCAATACATTTTTGAGTTCTTCGTTCTTCACATTGATCGTGATACTTTTGGTATCCTCCAATGCTTTGCTGGTGTAGGCGAAATCGTAACCCGTTTGGTTGCTGATCTCATCGAACACTTTGCTGAGCGGTGCGTTTCTTTCGGACAGGGAAATTTTCTGGGCCAGGCTGGTGGCGCTGACGTGAAGGATGACCGTGACCATTATGAGGGTGGTGATTTTCATGATCATCAGGAATTTGTTCATGCGCCCAGGGGGCTGCACGATTTTTGGGTAAAAATTGTACATTTGTTTTGACTTGGGTTAAGCGGTACGCGGACATTTTCCAGATGAGTAGCGTAGCGCGGTTCACAAATAATTTAAATTATAGGTATCCTGAGTTTAGTCATCCGCCGCAAACGGGTGACTTTTTTGTTAGCTTTTGCTCAATACGGTCACCCTCCTTCCTTCGATCTTAAAGTGAACACTCTTTTGTGTCTTTTCCAGCGCGTTTAGCACCGAACTGATATTACGGGATCGCGTTATCCTCAGATTGAACCGCTCCTTAGAAACCGTGCCCTGGTAAACGACTTCCACATTGTACCATCGGCCCAATTGCTTCATGACCGATGCAATATCCTCATCATGGAAACGGAAATACCCTTTGGTCCAGGCAATGATCTCGTTAATGTTGACGGTTTTGACACCCGCACCATCGGTCTGTTCGCCGGGTTTTAAAGTGATTTTATGATTGACCCTGACACTGCCTTCCACCAGCGTCGTCGTTACCGCTTCGTAGGCGTTAATATTGAAGTGCGTACCGATATCCTCGATGGTCTGATCCTTCACGCTAACTTTGAATGCCTGGGCCGGGTTATGTTTCACCTCGAAATAAACCTGGCCGGTTACGGTCACATTTCTTTCCTTACCATTAAATGCTACGGGATAACGGATCGATGAGGCCGCATCCAATTTCACTATCGTGCCGTCCGATAGCGAAAGCTCATACTCACCGCCTTCGGGCGTTGTCATCGTATTATATTCCACCTGATCTGTTTTGGCTGTGGGTTCATAGACCACCTCACCGTCAGCAGTTTTGTTGATGTTTGCTGCAAGCTGGCCATTTTTGGCACCTGTTAAAACGATCTGTTTACCATTGCCCAAAGTGATCGTCGCCCTGTTACCACCAGGAGCCACATCCTGCACCTGGGCGACCTGCTGATGTTGTGGATGCTGATTGAACAGAAAATAACCACCCACCGAACAGGCAATCAAAATAGACGCTGCGGCTGCAATGCGTGGCCATAAACGGTGCACTTGAGCCGGTTGCCCGATCTGCCCGTGGATGCTTGCCAGCAAACGACCGCGCGCTTCCGTTGCGGAAGCCGCGAAACCAGCCGGAACCTCGATCGGCTGGTCGGAATTCTCACTCAGCCAACTTTCGAATTCAGCCTTTTCTTCCGGGCTCAGCGTACCATGCTTATAACCGTGCGCCAGCTCTTGTATGCGGGTAATTTCTGCCATATCTACTAGTATGTCAGCCAAAGGCATAGCAATGACACAGTAAATTTTAAAAATTCACTTAATTCATTGAAAATCAGCAAGAAAAATTTAAAGCAACCAGCTGTGGAGAAAAGAACCCAGCGAAGTCCGCAGGCGCTTGCGGGAACGCACCAGGTGGGCATTGACCGCCTTTTCACTCATATCAAGTTCCTCGGCGATCTCGCGGTGGCTGTAGCCGTGGTCATGGCTCAAACGAAAGACCAGTTGCGCCTGTTCCGGCAGCTCATTGACCAATAATTCCAGATGCTCGCGCAAATTGGACAATTCCAAAATTTCCTGGGTCGTATTATCCAGGGGATCAAAAGCCAAGGCGCCATCTTCGCCATACAAACGAATACTGCGCTGGCGGTCCAGCCAGTTGATCACGCGGTATTTAACAGAAACCGTCAGGTAAGCCGAAAGCGAACCGCGCACCTCCAGGCGATCCCGGCGGTTCCAGAGCGCCACGAAAACATCCTGTACAATATTCTCGGCCTCCATGAAGTCACCAGTTTTTTGAACCCCGAAATGTAAAAGCTTTTTCCAGTACCGGTGATAGAGCTGATCAAAGGCCGTACGGTCCCCATCCCTGAGCAGGTCCAGTAGTTCTGCGTCTGAAAGTACGTTAAGGGCCATGAGAATAACAATCCGTCAAACGAATTTACAAAAAGAATTCCTGCAAATCAAAATGTTACGATTGACATCTGCGTAAAGCTGTTGTTAAATAATTTATTGCTCCCGGAGCCTGATGAGACCTTGTCTCTAAGCGAACTTCAAATTTAAGGGGATGCATTTATAATACTACCATTATAACTTAAAGCCCTGTGGCCATCAGGAAGGTTACGAGAAAACTAAAAAAGAATATTCTTATCTTAGATTTTCGACAGGGGATAAATTCACACATGAACAAAGCATCATTAAAATACAACGGCGTGGTCGTTATTCAGTCGCTCCCTGACGCGGAAGAGCAAACGGGCAAAGAACTCTTTGATTCCATCATTTCTAGACGTTGCGCCCTCACCGGAAAAGCTTCCTATTATTATGCCCCGGCCAGCCGAGCTGATTTTTTTAAGGTGCTCAACGAAATCTGCGCAAACGTGGTTTATGATGAGTTATTCCCTATCATTCATTTTGAAATGCATGGTAGTCCAAAAGGACTGCAAATGAAAAACGGTGAAATGGTAATATGGCAGGATTTCCAGGATCATTGTCGTTTGATTAACGTGCAAATGAAAAATCAATTGCTGATCACGCTTGCCGCCTGTTGTGGTTGTCATATCTGGGAAATGATCGACATCAAGCAACCCGCTCCGTACTGGGGTTATTTCGGTCCGCGAGAAGATATTTTGGTTACTACCTTGATGGAAGATTTTTCCGACCTCTATAATTTACTGCTCGGCAACGACGATATGGATGGTGCCCTGAACCAGTTAAAAATGAATGGCACACGCGGTCAATACTTCTTTTTAAGCTGCAAGGCCATATTTGAGAAGTTTATCGAGCGGCAATTTAAAAACCAGCCATTTGATAGAAAAGCGGCATTTCACCGGCTGAAAGGGCAAACTTTAGCCAATACACCGCAACTCAACCGGGCACAAAGGCGCCAGCAACTGAAAAGCAGTGTCAAAAAGCTTAACCGCCCGGCCTTTATTGCACAAATGAAAAGGACCTTCTTAATGTTGCCGGATAAATAAATATTCATAGCGGATTGCACATGGGCAATTTCCTATTTTTACGCCATGGAACCCGAACAAAACAGCACCACTATCTATTCGCCTTCAGCGGTGCTGAACCTGTTCAACAACTCCTTGAACGTTGCGCAAAGCAAGCGGCTCATCCAGTTAAAAGGCGTGTTCCAGCAAGGCAAAGGCGGCAACTACGGCGGCTACTTTTACGATAGCCTCCGCGATGAATCATCAGACGCGCAGCTCACCATCATCGTACCTGCCCTCATCCGTAACGAACTGCAAGCCAATAAAACCATCACCGTCAACGGCTTTATCACCAAGCGCGTCGTCAACAACGCCAGCCGGATCGACATCCAGCTGACCGTTACCGACCTGGTCGAACAAACGCAAAGCAAATACAGCGACGAAGAGATCAGGCGCATCGAGCTCCAGCAGGCCAAAGCCGCCGCAGGTTTCCGCGACGCACCCGGTTTTATCAAAGAAAAGATCATCAACGAACAGCCGTTCCGGATCGCCGTCATCATCGGCCGTACCGGCATCATCGATAACGACATCAAACACCAACTGCGGGAATCCATCGCCTTTTACGACCTGCAATTTCACCGGGTAAGCCTGACCTCCGAAACCGAGATCATCCAAGGCCTCCAGCAGCTCGATGCACAGGGCTATGACATCATCGCCGTATCCCGCGGCGGCGGGGAGAATCTCGATATCTTTAACAAAACCCCCATCGCCGAACAGGCGATCAAGCTTAAAGCGCTTTTCGTATCGGCCATCGGCCATAAAGACGACGTCACCCTGCTGCAAAAAGTTGCCGATAAAAGTTTTATTACCCCATCCGAATTCGGGCAGTTCCTGAACGATACCTATAACCACACCGTTGAAGAATTGCAGCATTCCCGCGCGCAGCTGGTCGACGCCGTTACCAAACAGCTCACGGCCAATTACCAGAAGGAGATCGATAATTTAAAAACGAACAGCGCCGGAATGCAGAAGGTTTACGAGGAAAAGATCAACGGATTAACCGCATTGCAGAACGAGCGCCAACAACTGTTCGAACAGCAGCTCAAAGCGGCCGAAGCAAAACCTTCCTTCAATTGGGTCGCTGTGATTATCGCCGTATTGATCGGGCTGGCGGTCGGTTATTGGATCAGTCATCATCAATAATGCCATATGGAAAATAACACGCACGACGAACTAATCGCCAAAATGCTATTTGGTTAGCGAATCATTTCCGTCAATCTCAGGTGATCGAATGCTTTTTTTTAAATTCAAAGATATCCGCTACTGCCTTAGGATAACCGCCGGCCGATTTAAAAGAAGCATTGATCTTTCGGATAGCCGCCAGATAAGCAGGGTCCGTCAGCACATCATTCACCGCAGTTTTTAAATTTTCAGGGTTTAATTGCTGGATATCCAGCGTGATCGTCGCGCCCAATTCGGCAGCCCGTGCCGCGAGCAAAGGCTGGTCTGCGCCAAGCGGCAAACTCACAAAGGGCACTTCATTGCTGATCAAATCGCTCATGCTGTTCATCCCTGCGTGGGTGATGGCTACGTCGGTATATTTTAACAGGGCGTTCTGCGGAAGATAATCCCGCACGATAAAGTGTTCCGGAAAATGCTTTTCACCGAGATCAACCCCGTGCGCTGCCATAACGACGATACCATCCCAATCCGCAAAAGTTTCTGCAAACAAGTTATACAATCTCGTGTCAAAAACGCCGAAGACGGTGCCCAGCGAAATATAAAGCACCCGCTTATTTTCCAGTCTTTCAAAAGGAAAGTCCAGGTTCTCCTGCCGCGCGAAGACCGGCGGCCCGACGAAACGGCAGGTTTCATCCAGGTAAGCCGAAGGCGGTGCGAAATAACGCGAGGTATAAACCAGTTTTAACGGGCTGGGATATAGCATGAGTTCCAGCGGATTGCCCGGCATGGTTATTCCATAGGTTATACGCAACTGGTTGGCTACCCGCTCATAATTCTGGTTGACCTCCTCCGGCAACTTAAAGTTGGCGACATCCTTAAAGCGATCCAGTCCCGCAAAAACGGCAAGGGAAGAAACAGACGGTATGTTTAACAACTGCACCATCGCTCCGGTAAAAGGAAAAGCGGCAGAATGAATGAGGTAATCGAATTTTATACCGGCCGTTTGCGCCAGGATATCCGCGATCACCGAAGGCGCTTTACTAATGACGCTCAACAGCCCGCCGCCGTGTCCGGGTTTGCCGCCCGCTTTAAAAATATCCAGGTCTTCACTGTAAGAAAAAAACATAGCTCCCGCCGCTTCAATCTTTGCCCGGAATAATTCCGATGCAAAATAGCTCACCTTTTCGCCCTGGCGGGTTAACTCATGTACCAATCCCAAAGTCGGATTGACGTGCCCGTGAGAGGGCATCCCTAAAAAT
>Ga0206923_1070_pt1 | contig 22867 bp, 26 predicted proteins | sample Alteio_BWOrgHeat_64_FD_152961 | JGI IMG/M metagenome (GOLD analysis project Ga0206923, IMG submission 152961) | Enriched cells from forest soil in Barre Woods Harvard Forest LTER site, Petersham, Massachusetts, United States -... | ecosystem: Environmental > Terrestrial > Soil > Temperate forest >...
TATATAATGCGGGCATAAACCCCAAAGACCTGCACGTAGAAATACAATTGGAAAGCAGCATTGCTATTAAGCAATACCTTTTATACTCAGAAACCGCCACTTTTCTTTCTATACAGTCGGTTATAAGTGAGTTGAAATATAATGAGCTAAGCATTATTGATATTAAGGGGTTAGATATATTCCGTACATTTCAGTTCATCCAGTTGCATGGCAAAACATCCAAACTAACCGAGCTTTTTAAACGTTTCTGCCTTTCAAGCCATAACTTAAAGTAATCGTCAATTACTATTTATTATTTGTTATAGGTTATAACAACCCTCACCTTTGGTTATTATTTCATTTCGAAGTTTATGGAACTGATAACTACTGATATTTGCATTATAGGCGCCGGGCCGGTTGGGCTGTTTGCTGTTTTTGAAGCCGGCTTGCTAAAAATGCGCTGCCACCTGGTTGATGTATTGCCGCAGGTTGGCGGGCAGCTTTCTGAGATTTATCCCCAAAAACCAATCTATGATATTCCGGGTTTCCCCACTATAAACGCGCAAGAGCTGGTTGATGGCCTGATGGAACAAATAGCGCCCTTTAAACCTACATTTTCATTAGGTGAGCGGGTAAACGAGCTGCAGCAATTGGATGATGGGTCATTCATCACCCAAACAAGCGATGGTACCGAAATACATAGCAAGGTAGTTGTAATAGCCGGGGGCCTTGGCTGCTTTGAGCCGCGCAAACCGGCTATTGACAGGCTGGAGGATTTTGAGGGTAAAGGTGTTGCTTATATGATAAAAAATCCCGAAGCCTATCGCGGGCGCAAAGTGGTGCTGGCCGGCGGAGGTGACTCGGCATTAGACTGGACCATTTTTTTGGCTGATATTGCCGAAGAAGTTACTTTAATACATCGCGGCGATACCTTCCGAGGCGCACCTGATTCTGCCGAAAAAGTTTTTGAACTGGCTAATGAGGGGCGTATTAACCTCATTTTACAAGCGCATATCAAGGGCATAAATGGCACAGGGCATTTGCAGGAGGTAGAAATTGTTGATATCAATAATGAAACGTCGGTAATTGAAGCCGATCATTTAATACCACTGTTTGGGCTTACCCCAAAACTGGGGCCAATTGCCGAATGGGGGCTGAACGTAGATAAATCAGCTATTATGGTTGATACATTTGACTATAGCACCAATGTAAAAGGCGTTTATGCTATTGGAGATATTAATATTTATCCCGGTAAATTAAAGCTGATACTATGTGGCTTCCATGAAGCCGCCTTGATGGCCCAAAGCGCTTTTAAACAGGTTTACCCCGATCAGAAATTAAGTTTTAAATACACCACAGTTTACGGCGTAACCGCATTTTAATAATGATACACTTAACTATTGAGGACAGGGACGGCCAACGCCGCCCAATTGAAATACCCGAAGAAATAAGCCTAAGCCTGATGGAAGTTTTAAAGGCAACTGATCATCATATCCTGGCAACCTGCGGTGGTATGGCCCTATGCGCCACCTGCCATGTGCAGGTGCTTGAAGGGCCCGAAAAATATTTTAAAGCTACCGATGCTGAACTTGATTTACTGGATACCCTGCCCGATGCACAGCATGATAGCCGCCTGGCATGCCAGTTAAGAATTAGCGGGGATATGAATGGGATGATATTCAGAATAAGGGGTGAAGCGTGAGTTTGCGGATATTGTAAATTATTCCTATTGAAAAGCCCCGGCTGAACTATCCACCAGGGCTTTTTATCTTGTTTCTTGACTCTTGCTTCTTGACTCTATCTCTAATTCAACCTGTGCGGAGCTATTAAATAAAATTCGGGTATTTGCACATTAAACAGCGCGTTATCCATCAGGCGCATCATTTGGTATTCGCCTTTCATGCTGCCCATATCGGTTTTAAGGTTGCAGCCTGATACATACTCGTGCGAGTTGCCCGGCTCAATTACCGGCTGCTGGCCAACAACCCCTTCCCCTTCTACTTCGCGCTTGGCTCCGTTCGAGTCGAAGATATACCAGTGCCTGCTTAACAAGCGCACAGCATAGTTACCCATATTTTCAATATGGACCTTATAGGCAAACATAAAATGATCATTAGCCGGGTTTGAATATTCCGGCTGATAAATGGTTTCTACTGAAACCTTAACATTTTCTGTTATAAATGTAACCATGTGTTAGTATCGTTTTATTCAAATATAAAGCATCAACTCAAAAACTAAGCCATTTCAATGGCATAATTTTCAGCAATATATATTTTTTTAAGAATAAGAAAAAAAACTAAATTATTAAATTTCTATAGTTGATACGAAATTTTCAAACCTTGGGTTGTGTTCTATCTCCAGCAGGATATCTTCCAGCTCTTCAAAAGTGCCGGCAGTAACCAGTTTCATGCGGTATTCCTTAAAATTTTCTATCCCTTTAAAATAGTTTGAGTAATGCCTGCGCATTTCAAAAACACCGGTTTTAGGGCCCTTCCATTCTATTGATTTAACCAGGTGCGTGCGGCAGGCATCAATACGCTCGGCAAAGGTGGGTTTATCCAGGTGTTCGCCGGTTTTAAAGTAATGCTTTATTTCGCGGAATATCCACGGGTAGCCAATAGCCGCCCTGCCGATCATCATCCCGTCAACGCCATATTCCATGCGCCATTGCGCCGCTTTTTCAGGCGAATCAATATCGCCATTGCCAAAAATAGGTATCTGTATCTGCGGGTTTTTCTTTATCTCGCGTATTAGCGTCCAATCGGCCTGGCCTTTGTATAACTGCGCGCGGGTGCGGCCATGTATGGTTAATGCCTTAATGCCTATATCCTGCAGGCGCATGGCTACTTCCTGTACATTTTTGGTGTTATCATCCCAACCTAAACGGGTTTTTACGGTCACGGGCAAATGTGTGGCTTCAATAACAGCCTTGGTCATGGCCACCATTTTATCAATATCCTGCAATAAACTGGCGCCGGCGCCGCGGCAGGCCACGTTTTTAACGGGGCATCCATAATTAATATCTATCAGGTCGGGGTTTGCTTGCGATGATATAGCCGAAGCCTCGCGCATGTGTTCAATATCGCTGCCAAATATTTGTATGCCTATAGGGCGTTCGTATTCAAAAATATCCAGTTTTTTACGGCTTTTGGCGGCATCGCGTATCAATCCTTCGGACGAGATAAACTCTGTGTACATCATATCCGCGCCATGCTGTTTGCATACATAACGGAAAGGCGGATCGCTCACATCTTCCATCGGTGCCAGCAGCAGCGGGAATTCTCCTAAATCTATATTTCCTATTTGTACAGACATGGCTTATCTTTAAGCGCTGCAAAAATACGCATTTTAAGCCAAATGACAGTAAACGTACAGAAACACTCGCATCCATCCTTACAATTTTTAATTTTTATACTCATTACCATTGGGATGGTTATTGTCGGTTATTTACTTGGGGCAGCTACTGTTATTGCCTTATACGGAGTAAATACCTTAATGGCCATTGCCCGGTTAAACCTGGCCGAGGCAAATGTTGTAAATGCCTTATGGGTGCTGCAAATTATAAGTACTACCATACCCATTTTAGCGGCATCTCTTGTTTTTGTGTACGCGGTGGTGAAAGATCCACGCGAATATTTAAGACCTGCCTTTAAATTTTCACCGTTTTTATTGGTGGTTATTTTTTGTGTGATGTTGTTTATTTCGCCCTTAATTGAGCTGTTAAGCAATATTAACCAAAAAATGGTTTTACCGCATTTTTTAGACGGGCTCCAACACTGGATGCGCAATGCTGAGGACCAGGCGCAGAAACTAACTACCATATTACTGCAAATGAAAACAGTTTGGAGTATGATCATCAAAGTGTTGTTTATTGGGTTGGTTACAGCTATTGTAGAGGAGTTTATGTTTAGGGGATGCATACAAACCATATTTACCCGATGGACAAAAAACACACACGCCGCTATATGGATAACCGCCATATTATTCAGCGCTTTCCATATGGAATTTTTTGGATTTTTACCAAGGCTGCTGCTGGGCGTAGTGTTTGGTTATTTGGTGGCCTGGAGCGGCAGTATATGGACATCAGTATGGGCGCATTTTATTAATAACGGCACGGCGGTAGTGGTAACATATCTTTTTCAGAATAAAATGATAAAAATCAACCCGGAAGACCAGCATATATTTAATTACAGCAACTATATTTTTAGCCTGATAATTATTTTATTTTTGCTTTACTTATACCACAATATTGCAATGGGCAATAAAAAACTGCCCGGAGAGTAATGGAAAAAAACTGGATCAAAATTTTTACTTCGACTGATTTTTACAGATCGGAAATTATAAAACAGGTGCTTTGTGAGCACCATATTGACGCGGTTTTATTAAACAAACAGGCTTCATCACACCGCGACTTTGGCGATATTGAGGTTTATATACACCAACAGGATTTTAGTCACGCTATAGAGGTGATGATCCTGAACCAGATCTAATTATGAGGAAACGCGCCATAACGGGCTTCTTTTTTGTTATCGTAATGCTCGGCTCGGTTTTGCTGGACCATTATGTTTTCGGGATATTTTATTTACTGCTCGGCTCATATTGCCTGTGGGAGTTTTATGGGCTAATTAAAAAAGCAGGCATAAGGCCTAATATAGAAAGCGGCCTAATAAACGCGGTTTTAATTTATGTTGTATTCGCGTTTATGCCTTACCAGGACGATTATGAGGTACATAAATTATTGTTTCTGCTACCCGTTTCTTTAAGCGCTGTGTTTATACAAGAGCTGTTTAAAAAATCGGACGCGCCCTTTACTAACATCGCCTATACTTATTTGGGGCTGGTATTCACCATTATTCCTTTTACCTTTTTTCATGCCCTTGCTTACATGAACCCCAAATTTGATTTTCATTTCCCGCTGGCATTTTTACTGATGCTTTGGGCAAACGATACGGGGGCCTACCTGGTAGGCAGCAGGCTGGGACGCACTAAGCTGTTTGAAAGGCATTCGCCTAAAAAAACATGGGAGGGCCTTATTGGCGGCATGGTAATTACCGCCGGGGCAGCTTACCTGATAAGTATTTATTATACCGAGCTTGGCCTGCAGGAATGGATATGGGTTGGCGTGCTTATAAGCTGCTTCGGCACAACCGGCGATTTGATAGAATCGATGTTCAAGCGCAGCATCGATGTAAAGGACTCGGGCGATATACTACCGGGCCATGGTGGGTTGCTCGACCGTTTTGACGGGCTTTTAATAGCCGCGCCAATTGTATATGCCTATTTATACTTCATAACAAATGCTTAATTTTGCATCATGAGAAAAATGACCATCCATAAAGAGGGATATACTTCTATTGCCCTGTGTATTCTGTTCATACTTGTTTTAAACTCGGTGATACAATTTTATTTTCCGCAGGCCTATATCATCAAATGGCTGGTTTATATCTTATCGTTAGTGCTGTTAGTTACCATTTTACAATTTTTCCGCAGCCCGTTTCTGGAGGTGAAAAAAGATGAAACACAGGTGCTTTGCCCGGCCGATGGGAAGGTTGTAGTCATTGAGGAAACTGTGGAGACTGAATTTTTAAAAGATAAACGTATCCAGGTATCCGTTTTTATGTCACCCATTAATGTGCATATTAACCGTAACCCCATAAGCGGGGTAATTAAATATTTTAAATATCACCCGGGTAAATATTTAGTGGCCTGGCACCCCAAATCGTCCACATTGAACGAGCGCACCACTGTGGTTACCGAAAACAGCGATGGTGTACCTGTGTTATTCAGGCAAATTGCCGGTGCATTAGCACGACGCATTGTTTGGTATGTAAAAGAGGGGGATGTGGTTGAGCAGGGCACTGAATTTGGTTTTATAAAATTCGGCTCGCGTGTTGATGTTTTTTTACCGCTAGGGTCAACCATCAATGTGGAACTGGGAGAAGTAGTTAAAGGCGGCGTTACTTTGTTAGCTAAATTACCGGCAAAAGCTAAAACCAAAAAGGCTTAAACTACCACCAGCGCTGGTTATTGTTTTCTTCGCCTTGAGTTTTTTCAGGGGCTTCCGCAGCGCTTAGTTTGTGCTTTTCCTCTTTTTTTACAACAAGTTCTTCAGGCAGGATTTCCTGTTCTACAGCAACATGAACATTTACCTCTGCTATCTCGGCTGCTACCTTAGCGGTAGTTGTAAGATGATCGTCTGTGGAGAATTTAGTTCTGTTCCATTGTTCAACCAGGGCGTCTATGCCTTCGCCAACAGTTATATAACCGTTTATAACAGCACCGGGCTCAATATTTATGGTCGCCGATTGAATATTGCCCATAACGATTGCAGTGGCTTTTATCTCAAGCAGATCGAGCGAGGTAATATCACCGCTTACTTTGCCATTAACAATACATGTTTTTGAAATAATATTGCCCGAAAGCATTCCATGACGTTCAACGACAACCTTTTCGGCACAAAACAAATTACCCGTAAGTTTCTCGTCCAGCAATATCAGGTCGTCAGAAAAAAAATCATTTCCTTCGCGGGCGATATCCTTAATATTGCTGGTTGGCTCCGCAGCCGGTTGGGGTTCTTTTTTAAAAAAATTGAGCATTTGTTTTATTGAGCACCTGCAAAGCGCGTTACTACGGTTGTTGAATTACCAATATCAATTCCTATTGATGATTTTTCCAATCCACCCGAAACACGCAGCGAGTTTAAAGCATAGCCTTTACTTGCCAAAGCGGCCGGATCACTAACAACTTCCAGTTGCGCAATTTCGCCAAATTCAGCTTTAAAGCAATCTACCAGGTCCTGGTAATACATACCACCGCCGCACAGGTAAATTTTATTAGTTTTCATTAAGTTTTTATCAGTGATCACGTTCCTTAAGTTAGGCGATATCACCTCGTTATAATATGATTTCAGGGCATTTTTCCTGATCTCTCTTACATCTACATTTTTCTTATCAATATATAAATAACCTTTCTGGAAAGCATCATCCAGCGTATGCGCGGTACGCATTTCCAGGTAATGATTTTTTGAAAGCTCGTTGATCATATAGTTAATGGCATAACGCAGGCCATGGGTACTGATCATACTTTGTTCAACCACGCCCGAATCCATACTTAATACCGATTCAAACGTGCCAAATCCGCAGCTTAGTATAAAAAAGTTGCCTTTTGCCGCTTCTTCACCTTTTCTTAAAGCTATGGAGCAGGCAACAATTTCGGGTATAACATCCACATTTTTTACGTCAAGAATCGAAGTTCTTTTTCCGCTGCCGCCAAAGGTTGATGAATCATATTCAACAATATGGTTTTTTTTAAGATGCTCAATAGCAACATCTTTATAAATACGGTAGGTTGAATAAGGGAACCCTGTAGTAATAGTTACAGGCTGCTCCACATCATCAGCAACCAGCAGCATGGCTGCTTTTATTAACAACTGGTAATCAAGGTCGTTAGGTGATGAGTTGATCAATTTATGGGGAGATTGCCCTTCGTTGATCGCCAAATTTCCGCAAATGTACCATTGATTGTTATGAAAAACCTTCAATCCGTTCAGCAGGTCTGAAGATGTGTTATTCAACGCAGAATTGTTGTTTTCAATTAAACTGGAAAAAGATTGAGATAGTAACATTTTAATATTCAGGTTAAAGGTGCTTTACAAATAAAATAAATCAATTAAAATTACATTTGTTATACTGGGTATCGGCTTTAATTAAGAAACGTTATAATAATATTGAGATATGTCGCCTCTAAGTTACCAAATTTATAAAATTAAGCTATTAAAAAAAACAATATACACTTTTCTTTTAAACCGGATATAAAAAAACCCTCCTGTTTACCAGGAAGGTTTTATATGATGTGTGTTTTAATTAAACTCTTTTTGATTTGATACGGGCAGCTTTACCGGTAAGCTCGCGTAAGTAATATAACTTGGCACGGCGCACTTTACCGTGGCTGTTTACTTCAATTTTATCAATATTTGGTGAGTTGGCAGGGAAAATACGCTCAACACCTATTCCGTTTGAAACCTTACGAACAGTAAAGGTTTCGGATACGCCCGCGCTGTTGCGCTGGATAACTACACCCTGGTAAACCTGGATACGTTCTTTATTTCCTTCCCTGATTTTATAATGTACGCTCACAGTATCGCCTGCTTTAAAAGCGGGAAACTTGTTAATTGTTACTGTTTGCTCTTCTACAAATTTTACTAAATCCATGATTTTAAGCTCTAAAAGCGATTTTTAACCCGTAAAAATCGGATTGCAATTATAGGGATTATTTTTTAGAATAAAAAGTTGATTTTAAAATTTGTTTTAGGGAGTTGTAAAGGTTGGAATAGTTGGAGTAGTTGTAAGGGTTAAAGCAGTTTTAAAAATTGCAAATTGTGTGCATTCAACATTTGCAACAACTACAACGTTTACAACTTAGCCATCCAGCAGATCCGGCCTGCGCTGCTTCGTCCGTTCCACCGCCTGGTCGAACCGCCATTTTTCAATTTCTGGGGTATTGCCGCTTAAAAGTATGTCGGGCACTTTATGGCCATTCCAATCCGCAGGGCGGGTATAAACGGGGGCGTCCAGCAGTCCGTCCTGGAAGGAATCAGACAGCGCCGAGGTTTCATCAGACAGTACTCCCGGTATCAACCGCACCACGGCATCAACTACTATGGCCGCGGGCAATTCGCCGCCTGATAGCACATAATCGCCTACGGATATTTCGCGGGTTACAAATATATCGCGTATGCGCTGGTCAATCCCTTTATAATGCCCGCAAAGTATGATGATGTTTTTTTTGATAGAGAGCTGGTTAGCCATGTGCTGATTTAGCGTAACCCCATCCGGCGACATAAATATTACTTCGTCATAATCGCGCTCGCTTTTCAGTTTTTCAATACAGGCTGCAAATGGCTCAATGGTCATCACCATTCCGCTGCCACCGCCATAGGGGTAGTCGTCTACGCTTTTTTGCTTGCCGGGTGCGTAATCACGCAGGTTATGTACCACAATTTCGGCAATACCCTTTTTTTGCGCGCGCTGCAAAATAGAATGCGCGAAGGGGCTTTCTAATAAGCCGGGCAATACGGTGATGATATCGAAACGCATAGGGTAAAGATAGTTTCTTTAAGCTGAAAGCAGAAAGACTAAAGCTGAAAGCAATAGCTTTGGCCTTTCTGCTTTTCGCTTTCAGCTTAATCCTCCTCATCCAACATAAAAACTTCTTCCACATTTTTCCCAAACACACGGGCAATTTTTAACGCCAATACAGTTGAGGGTATGTAACGGTTACTTTCAATGGTGTTTATAGTTTGGCGCGATACCCCTATCAATCCGGCCAGTTCCGCCTGGGTTATATTCTTTATAGCGCGCTCAACGCGGATGTTGTTTTTCATATCGTGTCCTCTTTGGTATACCTGCTGTTGCGGAACATTTTCCACCTGAATAAAATTATGAAAAACACCAACGGCCCCCATACGTTTAAATGAATAATCTCCTTAAAATCATTTTTATCGGCAAATATCATGATGATGATCAGTTCGATATAGTTGATATATATGGCCCATTGCAGCGAATCCTGCCGTAACTGGGTTATTTGCTCATCCTCAATTTTCTCTTTGGAAAATGCGATCAGCACCAGCCCTGTCAGCATTAATAAAGTAGTGAGCATAAAAAATAAATGGTGTCCATTAAAAATACCCCCCGAGTCGGGATGCGGAGCAAAGTCAAAGCCAAGCTGCTTCGCAAAAAGCACAATAGGCACATGTACAAGAAAAAGGCCTAACCCCAAAAACTTGCACCAATACGGAAATAAAAATCGTGATCTCATAATTATATAAAGTTTGTTTTACCAAATGTAAAACAAACTTTACAAATATCAAAACATGTTTGACAGAAATAACAAAAAGGTAATTATATACTTAGCTTGTGTATAGATTTCTCCCGTTGGTCGAAATGACATTAAATAATATTGCTCACCCTTCAGGGGGCTGGGGGGTTAATCCAAATAAATATCCAACAACCCCTCAGGCAAATCAACAGTTACAATTTCCTTAACCACATCAATGCTCACGATAATTTCTTCGTTAAGGGGAAAAAGCACCTCGCAATTTTTGTAGGTTACCGCGGCTATTAGTTGTTGGGGGTATTCATGTATGGCGGTTATTTCGCCCAGTTCGCCTTCGTTTTCGTCAACGGCGGTAAAGCCTTTCAGGTCCTTCAGGGTGAAGTCGCTTTTTTTCTTTTTGGGTTTGAGTTTGTTGGGGAGGTAAATATCTTTTTTTACCAGTAATGAAGCTTTCTCAATGGTATCCACATCTTCCAGGTACAGGTAAGCGGCGTTTTTTTGCTGATGTTTTATTGATTCAACAAAGTAGGGCGCCAGTTTGCCGCCAATTTCAATAAACAGGGCATTAAAATCAATGTCCGCCAGGTTATCAAAGTCTACATACAATTGCATTTCGCCTTTAAGCCCTTTGGTTTTTAATATACTACCTATACGGAAACAATCTTCAATTTTCATACTGCTATTAAAAGCCCCTCTCCCTTGGAGAGGGGTTGGGGTGAGGTCAAATAACAATGGCGAAGAACCTGTAGGTAGCTTCGCCATTTCTGTCTTGAATCTTGATTCTAACTTCTTGATTCTTATAATATTATTCCGCGCTGTCAGCTTCAGCAGCAGGGGTTTCCTCTGTCTCTGCAGCGGGTGCTTCTTCGGTAGCAGCTTCTGCAACAGGGGCCTCTTCAACTTCTGCTTCGGCACCCGGTGCTTCCTCAACTTCGGCCTCAGCAACAGGGGTTTCTTCAACTTCAGCAACTGGTGCTTCTTCAGCTTCAGCAACTGCTGTCTCTTCTTCAACTTCTTCGGCAGGAGGTGTATTTTTAGCAACAATTGCCGCGGCTTTTTCTTCCTTCTTCTTAGCTTCAGCGGCTAACGCGGCTTTGCGGGCTGCATCTTTAGCAGAAACCAAATCGGTTTTTTTGCCGGTAATTTTACCATCTTTTTGTTCTAACCATGCTGCAAATTTTGCTTCTGCCTGGTCTTCGGTCAAAGCGCCTTTTTTAACGCCGCCTTGTAAGTGTTTTTTGTACATTACCCCTTTATATGACAGGATAGCACGACAAGTATCTGTTGGCTGCGCGCCATCATTTACCCAATCAAGGGTCTTGTCGAAGTTAATGTCAATAGTTGCGGGGTTTGTGTTCGGGTTATATGAACCCAATCGCTCAATAAAGCGTCCGTCACGCGGAGCACGAGCGTCTGCTACAACAATGTAGTAAAAGGGCTTTCCCTTTTTACCATGTCTTTGCAATCTGATCTTAGTTGCCATTTTTTTACTTTGTTTATGTGTTCAACATCCCCCCGGAGTTTCTTTCAGCGGGGACGCAAAGGTAAGAAAATGTTTTTAATTATAAAACGGAATATTTGGAAATAGTTAGTCCCCTCTAAATGTCCTCCGCCTAAAGGCGGAGAGACTTTTAATTTATCGATATTTTAAAGCCCTCCCTTCCGGGGAGGGTTGGGTGGGGCTTATAACGACAATATCTCCACGATCTTTAAAAACTCGGCATTAACATCTACATGGTGTTTAACAGATTGCTCAAAAGGTGTATAGGCTATGCTGTTATGTATCAGGCCCACCATTTCGCCGGTATGGCCTTCCCTTAGTCTCTCTACCGCGGCTACCCCTAAGCGGCTGGCCAGTACCCTATCCATACAGGTTGGCTTGCCGCCACGCTGTATGTGGCCCAATATAGATACGCGGGTATCGTAGTTGGGATATTTTTCCTGTATAATACGGCCAATTTCGAAGGCGCCCCCGGGCTCATCGCCTTCGGCAACCATAACAATTTTTGATGCCTTATCCTTACGTCCTCTTTCAAGTCTGTTAAATAATGCATTCATATCCGATCGTGTTTCGGGTATCATTATAGCTTCGGCACCTATTCCTATGCCGGTGCGTAAGGCTATCAAACCACAATCGCGGCCCATAACCTCTACAATAAACAGCCTGTCGTGCGATTCGGCTGTATCCCTTATCTTATCAACCGCTTCTATTACTGTATTTATGGCAGTATCGTAACCTATGGTAAAATCAGTCCCTAAAAGGTCATTATCAATTGTACAGGGCAGGCCTACAATGGCAATATCCTTATATTCTTCGCCAAACTCACGGGCGCCTATCAGTGTGCCGTTCCCACCAAGGGCCACCAACGCGTCAATATCATTTTTTTTAAGCTGATCATAAGCCCGCTTGCGGCCTGCGATTGTTTTAAACTGTTCGCTGCGCCCGGTTTTTAATATGGTACCGCCACGCTGAATGATATTAGCTACCGATTTTCTGTCCATCGGGCTAATCTCGCCATTTATCATGCCTTCGTATCCGCGGCGGATACCTGCCACTTCCATATCATAATATATAGCCGTACGTACAACCGCACGTATAGCGGCGTTCATTCCCGGCGAGTCGCTGCCGGACGTAAAAACTCCTATTTTCTTTATTGCGGCCATTTGTTATTTCGTAGGCATTATAGTAAGCCCCTCTCTAAATCTCCTCCGCCTAAAGGCGGAGAGACTTTTTATTTCTCCTTTTAAAATCCTCAATATTTAAGGATTCAGGTGGGGATTTATGACCGCAAATCTACTTATTTTTTGCTGCTGTTTGTACTGTTATAGGCAGAAATTCCGCTATCCAGGTATTTTATAAAACCGTCAATATTAAAAATGGCGCCTTGCGGGGGCACAAGGGTTTGGCCATTTTCGTTAATGATCACATAAAATGGCTGCGCGTTAGAATTATATCGGGATATTTCCAGGTCTATCCATTTACCCCCCAGTGTAGTAACATTTTTACCTGTAGTGGCCGATTTTAATTGCTCCGCGGCAGGAAGTTCTGTTTTATCATCAATAACCAGCTGCAATACCACAAAATTGTCCTTAAGCCTTTTTAATACTCCGGGATCGGGCAATACATTACTTTCCATTTTACGGCAGTTAACGCAGTTCCACCCGGTAAAGTCTATCAATATGGGTTTATGCAGCTGTTTGGCCAATTCAATAGCCTGGTCATAATCATACCAGTCGTCAATACCTTTTACTTTAGGAAGGCGCTTAAAAAGTTCTTCGTATTTTTTTGTTTTGATGGATGATGTGGCAGCGGGTGCCGCGTTGGTGCCAAATCCTGCCGAAAGGTCAAAATCCTGCGTGCTTAGGGGTGGCAAAAACGCACTTATTGATTTTAGCGGCGCACCCCACAGTCCCGGTACCATATATATCACAAAAGCAAATACGATAATTGACAGGAAGGTGCGTGGTACTGAAAGATAGGGCAAATCGCTGTCGTGCGAAAACTTTATCTTCCCGATAAGGTATAAACACATTAAAATACCAATGGCTATCCATAGGGATAAAAATATTTCGCGGTCAAACCAGTTCCAGTGGTAGGCCAGGTCAACATTCGATAAAAATTTAAGAGCAAAGGCTATTTCAATAAAGCCCAATATTACTTTAACGCTATTGAGCCATCCGCCCGATTTGGGTAATGTTTTCAACGCCGACGGAAACAAAGCGAAAACAGTAAAGGGCAAAGCAAGGGCCAGCGAAAAACCAAGCATGCCCATAGCCGGGCCCAGGCGCTCGCCTTTGGTTGCGGCTTCAACCAGTACTGAGCCAATAATAGGACCTGTGCATGAAAATGATACCACAGCCAAAGTAGCGGCCATAAAAAATATATCTGTAAGGCCGCCTTTGTCCGAGTTTTCGTCCAACTTGTTAGCTAACGAGCCGGGCAGGGTTATCTCAAAGGCGCCCAGGAACGATATGCCAAAAACTATCAGCAGCAAAAAGAAAAAGAAATTAAATATGCCATTTGTAGCCAGCGCGTTTAATGCCGAAGGGCCAAATAGCAGCGTAATAATAAAACCTAGCGCTACATAAATTACAATAATAGATAGCCCGTAAAGCAACGATTGTAAAATGGCCCGGCTACGGCTACCCCCCTTTTTTGTAAAGAAACTCACCGTTAATGGCAGCATAGGGTAAATACATGGCATTAAAAATGCCGCGAACCCGCCCAAAAATCCGGCTATGAATATTTCCCAAAGGGTTTGAGGTTTTGTAGGAGGTATTGTTTTTACAGCAGCTGTTTGTATACTTTGCTGTTGATTTTTAGCAACTGCCAGGCTATCGGCGGCGGTGGGTATGGTGGTAAAAGTTACGCCGCTGGTATCGGCTGACGATTGGGCCCTGGCCCGATTTGCACCTGCTAAACCTATCGCCATAAATGCGGCAAGCACGAAGAATAATATTTTTGCCGAAAAGATTTTAGGTGTCGCCATATTATTTTCCTAACGGGATAGTAAAATTAACATCGTCAGGTGGCAGGCATTTTATATTGTTACAGGTTTCGTATTCCAATGATCCTTTTATAGCAGGTACATTGGCAGATTTTAACCTGATCTTTTGCTGAAAAACCACTTCCTTTTCAAAATAGGTTACCTGTATGCCAAATGATTTTTCAAATTTCGATAACGGTTTAGGCTCTAACGGCTTGCCAACCAGTACATAATCTTTTGATTTTTCAAATGTGAAAGATGTTTTAATGGGCCCGCCATCCTTTACATTTAACGAATAGATATGCCAGCCCGGCTGTATATCGGCTTTTAAAAAAATTGTTGCCTCGGTGCTGCTCGTTCTTTTTGCGGCATAAGCCCATTTTACCGGGTTCTCAATCTGGGCATATGCCCCAACGGTTATAAATAACGCGGCAACTACCGCCAATACATTTTTCATGTTTATTTATTTAAAAATTCTATCTCTTTCAGGTTGTAGTTTATTTCTTCATTGCCTTTTTGTATTACCAGCAGGCCATTTGTTTTCACATTTTTTATGGCCCCGCTAAACACCTTATCACCGGCTTTAAAGGTGCGCGTTTCATTAAACCAATACAAACGGTTAATATAGGCTTTTCTTATAAGGTCAATCTTACCGGCTTTCAAATTCAGGTAATATGCTTCTATATTGGCGCAAATTTCAGTTAATATTTCGCGTAAATCGCAATCCCTGTGTAATATCTGCTTTACCGAAATGGCATTATTTACCCCTTTCGGAAAATTTTCCTGGTTAATATTCAACCCGATGCCAATAACCGAATTTTTTATCTGGCTGCCCTGCAACAGATTTTCAATTAACATGCCGCCCAGCTTTTTGTCGCCATAATAAATATCGTTGGGCCATTTTATTTTTAGCTTATCGCCAAGTAAGGGGTACAAAGCATCAAAAACGCCCAAACTAATGGCACGTGTTAGGTCAAACTGATCAATAACGGCTAAAAAGACAGGTTTAAGCAGCAAACTAAATGTTAAATTTTTGCCGGGCTCACTATGCCATTGATTCTGTTGCTGACCGCGGCCCGCAAACTGGCTCTCTGCCATAATGACCGTTCCTTCGGGCAATGGCTTGGAATTTGACAGTAGGTCTTTAAGGAAATTGTTTGTCGAGTCAACTTCTTTTAATGTCAGTAAATTTTGTCCGACAAATAATCCTGAAAATGTGTTATTTTGCAATGTTATAATAATGTTTAACTCAAAAACGTTCAAAACTAATTCTTTTTGATGGTAAAAAATAAAGCGCTCAATGAATCGGCCTACATTTCTGAATTAGCCATACATGGCATACAGGAAAAAAAAGGGAACGATATTGTCAGGTTAGACCTTCGTAACATACATAGCTCGGTGACAGATTATTTTGTAATATGCCACGCGGACTCAGCCACACAAGTTAAAGCTATTGCAAACAGTATTGAAGATGAGATATACAAAGCCTTAAAACAGGACCCCTGGCGCAAAGAGGGCCTGGAATATGGCGAGTGGATATTGCTGGATTACGTAAATGTGGTTATACACATTTTCAGAACGGACAAGCGCGAATATTATGGGGTAGAGGATCTGTGGGGCGATGCCGAAGTTAAAAGCTATAAAAGTGCCTGATCAGCGATTGTAGTGTTAAATATTGATCATTATTGAGATTTAAAAGAAATGAAAGATAATAAATTGGAAAAGCCAAAACCCATACGAAAAATACCTGCTAAACGAATTACCCCAAAGCCCCCTAAATTTAATTTTATGTGGCTTTACGCGGTTGCGATAGCCCTGTTTTTAGGTGTTGCCTATTTTTCGGGCAATAACGGCGGCTCGCTTATCAACTTTAAGCGGTTCGAAAACGAGATGTTGAAACCGGGAGACGTTGATTATATTGACACTTATAAAAGCGGCGACCTTGTTGTTGCCGAGGTTCATATTAAAAAAGACAGCTTAAAAAAACCCGAGTATGCCGATGTTAGCAAAGCCCAGCATGCTTTCGGTGTTTCGGGTAATGACCCGCAATATACTTTCACCACCGGATCATACGATGGTTTAAAAGCTGATATTAACAATGCACAAAAAGATGTGCCTGATGCTAAAAAAATAGGTATCAATTACGTTCAGCGCGACAGTATTTTCTCAAGCCCGCTGGTACAAACGGTTATCATGATCGTACTGTTTGCCGGTGTGCTGATGTTTATTATGCGCCGTATGTCGGGTGGCGGTGCCGGCGGTCCGGGTGGCCAGATATTTAATATCGGAAAATCAAAAGCTACATTGTTTGATAAGGAAGCACAGGTATCGGTTACCTTTAATGATGTTGCCGGGCTTGAAGAAGCTAAGCAGGAAGTGATGGAAATTGTTGATTTCCTGAAAAACCCTAAAAAATATACCAACCTGGGCGGTAAAATACCTAAGGGCGCTTTATTGGTAGGTTCGCCGGGCACCGGTAAAACCTTATTGGCTAAAGCTGTTGCAGGCGAGGCCCAGGTGCCATTCTTCTCGCTGTCAGGTTCTGATTTTGTGGAGATGTTTGTAGGTGTGGGCGCTTCGCGTGTGCGTGATCTGTTCCGCCAGGCTAAGGATAAAGCGCCATGTATTATATTTATTGATGAGATAGACGCCATTGGCCGTGCCCGTGGCAAAAACAATATTGTAGGCGGTAACGATGAACGCGAAAACACCCTGAACCAATTGCTGGTTGAGATGGATGGCTTCGGTACCGATTCAGGCATCATTATTCTTGCTGCTACCAACCGCCCTGATGTGCTTGACTCGGCGTTATTACGCCCGGGACGCTTTGACAGGCAGGTATCTATTGATAAACCCGACCTGATAGGCCGTGAGCAAATATTTAAAGTACACTTAAAACCTGTTAAACTGGCTGAAGGCGTTGATGCTAAAAAGCTATCGGCACAAACACCTGGTTTTGCGGGAGCCGAAATTGCCAATGTTTGTAACGAGGCCGCGCTTATTGCTGCACGTAAAAACAAAGAGGCTGTTGATATGCAGGATTTTCAGGATGCTATTGACCGTGTAATTGGTGGTTTAGAGAAAAAAAACAAGATCATATCGCCCGAAGAAAAACGTATCGTGGCTTACCACGAAGCGGGCCACGCCATTGCAGGCTGGTTTTTAGAACATGCTGATCCGCTGGTTAAAGTATCCATCGTTCCGCGCGGCGTTGCTGCGCTGGGTTATGCGCAATACTTGCCTAAGGAACAATTTTTATATACCATTGAGCAGCTGGAAGACGGCATGTGTATGACCATGGGTGGCCGCGTTGCCGAAGATATTACTTTTGGCAAAATATCTACCGGCGCGCAAAACGACCTGGAGCGTATAACCAAATTATCATATGCCATGGTTACCATTTATGGCATGAACGACAAGGTAGGCAACGTATCTTTTAATGATACACAAGGCGAATACCAGTTTAACAAGCCATATTCCGAAAAAACATCCGAGCTGATTGACCAGGAAGTACGCGGCCAGATAAATGCGGTGTACGAGCGTACAAAACAGCTATTAACAGATAAACGTGAGGGCCTGATAAAGTTAGCCGAAAAGCTGCTGGAAAAGGAAATACTATTTCAATCAGACCTGGAAGAGATATTGGGCAAGCGCCCGTTTGAACACCGTACAACCTATGATGAATTTGTGAACGGTGCCAGCGAATCAAATCAGGAACCTGCCGCTGCCGCACTTTCGCATGAAGGCGTGGCAGACCATTCAGGCACCTTTGAAAGAAACCCTGAAGAGAAAGAAATAAACGAATAATTTTAGCAAAAGCTTAAAGCAGAAAGACCAAAGCGATATTGGCTTTTCGCTTTAAGCTTTTAGCTTTTAGCTAAAAAATGCGCAACATTACCACATCAAAGGAGAAGCTGCTTAAAAAAATACGCCAGGCACTTTTGGAGAAAAGGGATAACCCTTACCCCAACTTGGAGAACCAGCCGCTTTACCCGCCTGTCGATGAGATGCTGGAAGTGATGTTTGCCGAACAGTTTACAGCAGTATCCGGGCAGTTTGCTTTTTGCGAAGACGAACTGCAGTTTATTGAAACCCTGCTGATACTGGCCGAAGAGCGTGAATGGCATAAAATATACTGCTGGGAACCCGCCCTGCAGGAAGTACTGGCCCGCTATGAATACCCATACTACGAAACCGATAAAGATTTTGAGCAGGCCGAAGTTGGCTTTACCCTTTGCGAGGCTTTAATAGCACGTAATGGCAGTATCCTGCTATCTAACGCCAATGGCGCGGGCCGCCGCTTGAGCATTTATCCGCCGGTGCATATTGTACTGGCTTACACATCGCAATTGGTACCCGACCTTAAAGACGGTTTTAAGCTCCTCAAACAAAAATACGGCAATAACATCCCCTCCATGATCAGCACCGTAACCGGCCCCAGTCGTACGGCTGATATTGAAAAAACACTGGTTTTGGGCGCGCATGGACCTAAAGAGCTTTTTGTGTTTTTGTTGGATGGGTGATTCATACAAATCCGTGGGTGCCCTTATTAACTTTTCCACGCGGTTCCCTTTCTCGTTATTGCTCGCCCCATCAATTTTATTCGCTTGATATTTAATTAATTAAAATAATATATTTGTTATAACCAATATCAGCCTGCCCGACAGGGTTAAGCATCATATCCGCTATAAACCAAATTTATAACCTTAATAAATTAATTATGAACGATAACCGCAGAAATTTCATTAAAAAAGGGGCCGCGTTAGCCGCATTATCAGTTACAGGATTGGGGGCTTATGCGCAAGCAGGTAAAGAAAAAAACCCGGCGAAAAAAGCTCCGGCCGCGCATCCGGGCCAGCATCAGAAGGTAGTTAAATGGCCCGTTACCGAGGGGCCAAAAACAGCACATATATCCATTGGCAGCTCAATCAATGCTGATGAGACCGAGATGCAGCAGATAAAACAGATGGGTGCTGACTGCGTGTTAATGGGCGGCCCGAAAATACCCTGGACAACCGAGGGCCTTCGCACCATTATGGACCGCTTTAAGGCCCAGGGGCTAACTGTTGTTAATATGATGATAGGCGGGTACAACAACGCCATATACGGCAGGGAGGGGCGCGATGAAGAAATAGAAAATGTTAAAAAATCGCTTATAGCTGCGGGCGAAGCAGGGCTGCCGGTTGTTGAATATAACTTTTATGCCGACCGCTTTATGGAAGGTTACTATGAAAAGAAGGGTCGCGGAGGTTCGGGAATTACAGCCTTCGATTACGACAAGGGAAAAGACGCGCCACCAAAACCCGCGATAGGCACCTATACTGCTGATCAGCTTTGGGCAAATCTTACCTACTTTTTAAAGGCAGTGATCCCCGTTGCCGAGAAAGCAGGCGTGCGCATGGCTTTGCATCCTAATGATCCGGGTGTGCCTATCAGTCACGGCTCCGCGCAAATTATTGCCACCTTTGATGACTGGAAACGATTGGTAAACATTGTAAAAAGCCCATCCAACGGCATGACCTTTGACTGCGGCGTTTCGCGCGAAATGGGTTATGACCCGATAGAGGTATTCAGATATTTGAGAGCGCGTGATTGTGTAAACCAGATACATTATCGTAACGTTACCGTACAGGAACCGCATATGAGGTATGAAGAGGTTTTCTTTGATACTGGCATAGTTAATATGTTCGCTATGATGCGGGAGATCATACAAAGCGGGTATACACACGGCATCAACCCGGAACATCCGCGCTTCTTTACCTATGACAAGGATAAGCCAAGCTACGTAACCGGAAAGGGATACCCCGGTGGCAGCGGCTATTCGGGCCAATCGTGGAATGTGGCTTATACCCGCGCCATGATGCAGGCGGTTTGGTCATTATAATAATATATTAATATTGTAGAGACGCAATGCATTGCGTCTCTACAATTTCAGGTCTTCTAACCTGCTTTCTTCCAAAACCATCCGCACACTTTGCTTTGCTTTATATGCCCATTTTATTAAACGGATACAGCCGTCGGCAATTTCAATACCCGTAATATCGCCGTCATCAAAACAGCAACAACCACTGTTAAAATAAGTATCTAATACGCCTTTAAAATCGGGCATACGGTTGACTTTTAAATGTAGCTTATCAATTTTACCCTGCAATGCTGCGGCTTGGGCTGTTTCATTGGCCTTTTTGGCCTGCCGCTGTTTTTCGTACAATATTTCCAACTCGGTAAGTGATCTGAATACCGGCTGGTGCGTATGTCCGGTTATTAGCAACGTGTTTTTACGTTTCGAACTCCACTCATACATCATACGGTTATGCTCGGTTTTTAACTGGTCGTTATTAGCCGGGGTATTTGGGTTAATACGCAGATATGCCTGGAACGGCGCCCATATATCAGACACAAACCATTTACTGAACCAGTTGCCATCGCTTTGCAAATCGCCCTGGTGTCCATGTGTCATGTAAATAGAAAGCGTATGGTTGTTTACTTTGGTTTGCAAAATAGCCCCTTCATACACCTTTACCGCCTCGCCATAAATCTGCAGGATGCTAACGGCAGCCAAAGGGTCGTTGTCCCAATACAGGTCATGATTGCCAAATATTTTGATGAAGGCTTTGCGGGCTAAAAAGTGCTTCTCACTTTCGAAAGTTGACTTATTATGCCTTTTAACAGTTAAAAACAAATTCTCCCAAAGCTCTTCGCTATCACCCAGGTTGATATAAGTAAATTCCTGCCGGTTATAATGATCAAGTGCAGCTAAGTAATTTTTTGCAGCTTTAGCAAATATGTCCGATCCATCGCGGGCACCTTTATGCTGATCGGATAAAATAATAAACTTATCTTTCTTTGCATCAAACGGAATAATAACACCCCTTTTTCCAGGCGTTGTTATAATATTTTCATACAGATCACTCAAGGCTTTATCCACGCGTTTTTTATCAGGCCTTGACGACCATTTGTCGGCCAAATCAATTACCGGTTTAGTTAATAAGCGTTGCAGGAATTTGCGCATGTTCAAAGTAACATAGAAACGCCGTGATTGTGTTTTAATAACCCCATCAAAAAACATTTCAACATAATTGCTATTTGCTAAAAATATTAGCAAATTTGTTTTATGGCACACCAGGATAATCCCGAATTTTTTAAAGGGCGCGGGGCGCAGGTTAATACCGATAATAAATTTTTAAAGCGCAAATATGTATTAGACCATATCGAGGGTTTAGATGAGCCGCTGTTAGAAAACAGCGCGACTCAACTTTTTGAGGAAACGCCGAAAAAGATCGTCAGCGAATCAAACAGTCCCGACCTGAGCCATATGTACTCTATAAACCCGTACCAGGGTTGTGAGCATGGCTGTATTTATTGCTACGCGCGCAACAGCCACGAATATTACGGCTTTAGCGCGGGATTGGATTTTGAGCGAAAGATCATCGTAAAACGAAACGCGCCCGAATTGCTGGAACAATACTTTAACAAAAAAAATTATAAACCGGTATGCATCCTGCTTTCCGGCAATACCGATTGCTACCAGCCTATAGAGCGGCGTTTAAAAATTACACGGGCCTTGTTGCAAGTGTTTTTACAGTATAAAAACCCGGTGAGCATCATCACCAAAAACAATGTCATCATCCGCGACCTGGATATTATTACGGAGCTGGCCAGGCTAAACCTGGTACATGTAAATATATCTATCACCTCGTTAAACGAGCAGCTACGGCAAAAACTGGAGCCACGCACGGTAACAGCCAGTGGCCGATTAGGGGTTATTCAAAAGTTGTCCGACAAAGGGGTACCCGTAAGGGTTATGGCCGCACCTATAATACCCGGGTTAAACAGCAATGAAATACCCGACATTATCAAAGCATCAGCCGATAGAGGAGCACTATCCGCAGGTTTTACCATAGTACGATTAAACGGCAGCATCTCCGAAATATTTACCGACTGGATACATAAAGCTTTCCCTGACCGTGCCGAAAAGGTGCTGAATGCCATACGAGCCTGCCATGACGGCAACTTAAACGACAGCGAGTTTGGGCGCCGTATGCGCGGCGAGGGGCAGGTGGCGCAATCCATTCACCAGTTATTTAAAATGGCCTGCAACCGCTTTTTGGCTGATAGGGAAATGCCGCCGCACGATTATAGCTTGTTTACACCGAAGAATGGGAAGCAGACGAGTTTGTTTTAAAATTTTAGTATCAGATTTACGAAGTTTTATAAACTTCATAAATCTTTTTAACGATCAGTCTCTATCGGGATACATGCTTCTGATCACTGTGCGCAGGGATAGCTCAACCAATACCCCAAGGGCAATGCCAATGGTATAACAGGCAATATCGCCCCAGTAAAATGTTTCGCCTAACAATACCTTACCCCAGAATGTTGGGCGCAAATCATCTATCCAGGGCGCGCGGTAAAGCTGGCTAAACTCGGTAGCGTAGCAATAAACCAGGCTTAAAATTAAAGTGAAAATTAATGATTTGCGTATAAACAGAAACCGCATTAACAGGCATATCATAGTTCCCCATAAAATATCGCCAATAAACAGGGGTATCTCCTTAAAATCACGCGAT
>Ga0206923_1072_pt1 | contig 22722 bp, 18 predicted proteins | sample Alteio_BWOrgHeat_64_FD_152961 | JGI IMG/M metagenome (GOLD analysis project Ga0206923, IMG submission 152961) | Enriched cells from forest soil in Barre Woods Harvard Forest LTER site, Petersham, Massachusetts, United States -... | ecosystem: Environmental > Terrestrial > Soil > Temperate forest >...
CATGGTACGCTTAAGGGCAAGGTAATGGCTGCCATTACTGAATACCGTACTAAACGGGCTTTGTGGCATTCAAAATTCGCTATTTACGTAACACAAGAGTATCTGCAAAGGGTTTACCCTATGAAAAACGGGCTGGCGCGTAATGCTTCAAATGTGGTATTACCTGATTTGCCGGATATTGAAATCTATAACCGCCATATTGAACGGTTGAAAAGCCCGCCCGATAAACTTCGCTTTGGATTAATAGGCACACTAAATGTAGCTTATAAAGGACTGGAAGAATCCTTGCGGGCATTAAAAAGTCTGGTTGAGGTGATCCCCGACTTTGTAATATTATTTGTGGGAAAAGGTGATACCACTTACCTGGAAGGCCTGATTGAGCAAACAGGTATGCAGCAGCATGCGGGTATTGTTGGTAAAATATCATCCGGACAGCCGGTATTTGATTTTTTAGATAGTTTGGATATTTACCTTCATCCTTCCAAACACGAGGGATTGCCCCGCGCTGTAATAGAAGCTATGAGCAGGGCATGCCCGGTACTGGCCTCATCTATCGCCGGTACGCCTGAACTATTACCTGCGAAGTATATTCATAAGCCGGGCGATTATAAAACACTGGCAACACAAATAAAGCAGGTAATCACTAACAAAGACGAACTTTGCGAAATGGCAAAAGTGAATTTTGTTCCTTCAGAAATTCATCTTCTTGAAAATAACTTTTTACATAATTACCAAAAAGTCTTTTGTTGTTGGCAAAAGCAAAGTTTATTCTATCAGCACTTGATACATCAAGTTTTGAAAAATCAACAGGCTTTTTAGAAAGGTTAGCCAGCACGGTTACTGTATCAAAATGCAGCAAATAAGGCTCGAATGCTTTTTTTCCATTTACACTCGAACTGTAATAAACGCCGTCTTTCTCGTAATAATCGTGATCGTATATGTGCAGTAATTTCATTAGTTTTTAGTAGATGTGTTTTTTATAACCCTGCTTATTTCTTCAAAATATTCACGGCTGATAATATCTGATGCAAAAGCCTTGGCCCGTTCATGTCCTTTTTGCGTTATTGATTCCCTGAAAGCGGTATCTGCGATCATCTTTTTTATTGCACCTGCTAATGCGGCTGCATCATCCACAGGAGATAATAAACCATTTTCTTTATCGGTTATGATTTCATTCGGGCCAAAATCACAATCGGTTGATATCACTGCGCAATCACAAATCATTGCCTCAGTAAGCACATTGCCAAAACCCTCCCACCGTGATGATAACACGAAGATATCAGCATTGCTATAAAACTTATAGGGATTAGCCTGGAAACCTAAAAAGTGGACTTTATCAGTAAGCCGTAGACTATCCCGTTGTTCTGTCAACTTTTCCTTTTCTTCACCCTCGCCTAATATCCACATGTTAAATTCAGTATCATCTTTTATTAAAGCAAGTGCATTAAGCAACACATCAAAGCCTTTCTGCCTATTCAACCTTCCGCAAGCAATCAGTTGATTTTTCCCTTTTGTAATACTACGGTCCAACGTTTCTCCTGCGCGTTGCTTATAGGTTTTATCGTAACCCGCGTTGTAAATTATTCCGACAGGTGCTTTTACGTTTAATTTCTCTATTAGTTCGTCATGAACACCCCGGCAAATGGCAATTACCTGCGTAGCATGTTTGTACCATTTGGGTATCAGGCTTAAAAATATTTTCCCTTTGATGCCTTCGTTCGACAGGTTTTTTAACGGGGCATTCTGACAAAGGATGATTACCGGAGGGCAATTTTTAACCTGTTTCTTAATGCGTGTGAGCAAAAGATTTTGCGGATCCATGATAGATATTACCGCGTCGGGTTTTAATTGCCGTATAAGCCCTTTAAGTGGCAAATACGATTTAATTAAACTAAGCAATGCCGACCCGCCGCCTTTTGTAAGATAATGAACTTTAACTTCTGCAGGCAAACGCTGCTCATAGCCACCGCCATCTCTCGTTAAGGCTAAGTGAATATCAAAGCTATCAAAATCAGCATGCGACAATACGCGCAGCAGGTGCATCTCGGCACCCCCGCCACCAAACTTTGAGCATACGAATAATAGTTTTGTTTTAGCCATAATTAACTTTCCTGCAATTCGGGATACACCGCGTCATACCTGCTCAACACCTGTTCTTTATCAAACAATTCAGCAGAAAGCTTTACGCCGTTTGCACCATACTGCTGCATTAGTTCCTTATTGCCCATTAAATCTTTTATCTTTTGAGTAAAGCCGGCATAATCGCCCATTTTCACCACCTCGCCGGAGTGACCATCTGTTAAAATTTCTTTCGCGCTGCAAACATCAAATGATATTACCGGTGTACCACAGCTAATGGCCTCTATCATGCAGCGCGCCAACCCTTCTTTGGTTGATGCGATGGCCACCAGGTCGCTCATTTTATAATATTCATCCACATTATTAATGTGGCCCAGGAAAGTCACCATACTTTCTAAACCAAGTTCTTTCACCGCAGCAAGGCATTCGGCCGCGTAAGGATTCTTCACGGTATCAAAGTCGCCAATAAAATAAAATTTAACTCCCTCATTATTTTTGAAACCCGCAATCACATTTTTTATGAATGGCAGTTGTGCCTTTTTCTCATTAAATGTCGCCACGTAGCTTATCACAAAATCATTCGATGCAACAGCGTACAATTTTCTCTTTTTAAGCTTTTCATCATGGCTTACCGGCTTAAACATTTGATGGTTTACTATGCTGTAACTTACAATTACTTTCTTTGCATCAGTAAGCAACTTTTGAACTACAAAGTCTTTCATTTCTTGTGATAGCACTACTATCGTATCAGCGTGTTGCGCTATATATTGCCACTTTTTTAACGAGAAAAGCTCGTCGGCCGATTTAGTATCCCGTAAATTGAAAATAATTTTACGCCCGGCCATTTTCCCGCCAAAATAGGCACACCAATAGCCCTGTATATCATTACAATAAAGTACAGGCAGCCTGTATTTTTTCAGTAATTTAAAGGCAAGGTAATTTGACTTTGCCATATCTAATATTTTTGAAAGCTTGCCCTGCGACGAACGCGAACTGCCCCATTTAATATCACTAACAAAAACTTTCCAGCCTTTAATTTTCCAGCGATCATTAAAAGGCCCCTGTATGTTAGTGAGTATGTAAGGGTTAACGGAACTATCCTGTTCCAATATTTGGGTCATGCTGTTTACGCCGCCGTTTGAATGGTTCCCTGATTGGTAGATTGAAAACAAGATATTTTTACTCATAATAGGAAAGCGGCTCGTGCTATTTTGTTCTGCTAAATATTTGTGAAAGTATCGGTTTCTTGCTTTTTAGTATTTCTCTTAGATATTCCTTATTTATCCGATCTTTAAATTTAAGGAACGGGCTTTCATAAAAAGTATATGAAAGGTGTGCTAACCCAATAGTTAAAAGCACTAATAAAATGGCGTACATATCAGGGAATGTTTTAAATAAATGTTTTACCGGATGAACCTTTAGATAAGCAAATCTTAATACATAGGCGCATAGTGGATGTAACAGGTACATACCGTATGATATTGCACCAAAATAGTTAAACGGCTTTATCTCAAAATTAAGCAGACTATTAGTTGTACATGAAACCGATATAATGATTATAACGAAGAATACCGGTTCAATAAGCGCACCTAAGGTACCACCGGGCAAAAACTTAAAGAATATATCGGCAATGGCCAGCAGGTATATTATCAACTGCACTACCTTATAATTAAGTACAGACAAAATTGCTTTGCCTATGTTTTCCGTACCGAATATCATATAGGAGAAGATACAACCGGTTAGCATATAATCAAACCTGAGTGTATTTATAAACTCCTGCATAACAGGGTTAAATACTATAATGTTCGCATCAACTAACCTAAAGAAAGTAAACAGTGTTGCAAATACGAATAACAGGAAAAGCAGCTTATATTTTATTTTTTGCAGGAAATTCATCAGATGTGGGAAAAACAAATAAAACTGTTCCTCCACGCCAATACTCCAAAGCAAACCCAGCGCTCCTACAGTTTCGGGCCATATTGATTTTGCCAGGTTGGGCAGCATAAACGCATTTACCAAAAAGCCCGGTATAAGCGGCTGGCCCATAGTATTTTTATGCAGCAATAAAGGATTAATGCCTGCATTGATGATTATATATGTAATAAGTACTGCGTAATACAAAGGAAATATTCTTAGCACACGACGCAGATAAAAAGCCTTTAAGTCAATTTTACCGAGCTTTCTGATTTCGCGGATCGCGATCATGGTAAGCAGAAAACCTGACAAAACAAAAAAGAATTTCACAGCGCTACCTGCCTGGCGCAGTACTTGCGCGTCCGGATGCCAAACAATCTTTAAATCACTAAGATGCTGGCGGGCATGGCCTACAATAACCAATACTGCAGCTACAAATCTTAATGTGTTAAGTCCGGGTAGAAATTTCTTATCGATCATGTTTACACAGGCAGTGTTAATATTTGCGCCTGCAGCCCTTAAATAAAATACTGCTAATTAACGCCACTCTAAAATACGAAAAATTCAAAAAAACGGGCATAAAACCAATATTTTTATAACAATTTTAGCACTTTGAACCCAATAAAAATAAATAGCATTTTTCGCAGGAAATCTGATAGCGAAAGGCTATCTAACCCTGTACCGGCAAAAAGGAATATAAAGTAAATGATCATTACTGCCGGTGCCTCATGGTAATGTTTAAAGGTATTTACCAATACCCTGAAAAAATATCCCTTAAGCAAGAACATCAGTATAAATCCTATATATCCAAAATTCCAGTAAACCTCTCCTATTTCTGTTGGGGGGATACCCCATTCGACCCCGAAGATGAGCTGCCCTGTATAGTATGACCCGGAGTGAGGTTTATCAGACCATATGGCCCGGGGCACAAATGTGGTAAGGATATTAAGGAAAGATTGCCCATATAAATAATCTACCGATTTTGGTACCTTTTGTAAAATGGCAATATCCGGGTTTTCTGCCGCACGCTTGGCCCCTTCATCTGCCGCGTACTGAAAATATCCGCTTATATCACCTTTTGAAAGCAATGCCCAATCCACATCTGATTTATTGCTGGTTGCAGATGTTCGCAGCATGCCTAATATCCCGAACAAAATAAAAAAGCCTACAGCACCTGCCAGCATTTTAATAATTGGCACTTCTTTTCGCATATAAATAAATGCCATCAGAAACACAGTAACAGATTGCAAAACCCCGTAACGCGAACCGGTGGCCGCAAAACTGGCAAGGGTAAACAAGCCCATTAATATGTAAAACATAGGGTTTCTGAAAACCTCTTTACCTTTTACAATAAACCATATTACAGGTATATAATATAAACTTGAAATGAACGATAAAATTGGGCCTTTACCCTCTTCTGCTTCTGCACGGCCGGCTATCCCCCAACTGTTCATCCATGCTTTAATACCACCTTGCGAAATAAAGAAAGCCATTGACATAGCCGCCGCAATGCCGCTCCAAATAATAATACGGGTTACAATATTATCGGGTACCGGTTTAGGCGAAAATTTAAAAAACTTTTGTTTACGGCGTAAACCGGTTAAATAGTACGCAAGGTAAAGACATGCCAGTGATATAACCTGTAGTGTAAGGTTCCTGAAATTTGCATCTATAATATCATTAGCATAGCTAAAATGCGATGATACTTCATACAAACGCTGATCCATAAAGAACGGCGTAAAAAACTCGCCAAGGTCCTTATACCCCTTTGCAATCCTGAATATAGCCGGCCATACAAAGGGATGTAACAGTCCTATCCCTTCAAATCTTATCATTACAGGCGCCAGTATTAAAAAGGCAACTATAATATGCAGTATTACAAAAACGATGTATTCCGGTTCAAGGCCACCGGGCGATGCCAGGGATTTTATAGGTACAAGCAACTCGTACAAAAAAAAGTATAGGATCATGATCAGCCTTACACTCAACGGAATTTCAATAAGAATTTCCTTTGTTGATTGTATGGCCGAATTTTTAAAACTTATTGCCTTTTCTCTATAAACCGCTGTATCCAGCATTTGCTAATTAATTATGCTTACTTATTTTATAACTGCCGGTATGCCAATGGCTACCTTATAAGCAGGAACATCTTTATTTACTACTGCTGCTGCACCAATAACAGCATTATTGCCTATGGTAATGGAGCCAAATAGTTTGGCCCCGGCATATATTTTCACATTATCCTGTACTGTAGGATAAGCAAAATCTTTGTTGTCGTCATTCATTTTACCATCAGTACCTAAAGTAACCTGCTGATAAATTCTTACATTATCACCAATAACCACACCATCTCCTATTACAATTCCCAGTGGATGCGGGAATTTTGTACCATGCCCAAGCTTTGAAAGGAATGATATATGGCAATTATGCCTTGTTATTTGCTTATACTTATAGTATCGGGCAACCTTCCGGAACAATGAATTTTTATGATTGAAAAAATAACAGCCTATCCGGTAATTTAACAGTAAACGGAATGAGGGATTGTATAAAAACACCAATATGTTCTGAAAAAAACCCCGCTCTTTATGAAAGGAGTAATCAGATCTTATCAGCTTTATGGTATCCCTAAATTTCATCTAAAATACATCAATTAAATACTTACCGAATCAATTATTTTTTCGGCACGCTTCCGCCAGGTATATCCCTCTTTAAACTTTTTTAAACCGTTAGCGCCCAGTTTATCACATTCCTGTTTGTTTGCTGCAAGGTAGTTTAAGGCATCAATCCAGGTTCCGGGTTTATCAGGATCACACAAGATAGCACAATCTGTATCAAGCACCTCGCGTAATACAGGCAGGTCCGAAGCTATAATTACCTTACCGTGCGCCATATAATCAAACATTTTTAACGGCGAAGTAAAGTCACTGATATTCACCGACGAGTTACCCCATATAGACACCTTCCGCTGGTTTGGCAAAAGGCAAACATCAAAAGCATATATAAATCCCGAAATATGTGATTGCGTTACAAACCCATGGAATACAATATTTTTTATCCCCTGCTCCTCTACCTTAGTTTGCCACTCTGAAATATCAGCCGGGTTGCCGCCTACAATATTAAAGCGAACTTTCGGTAATTGGCCGGCAATACTTAATATTACTTCCATCCCCTTACCCGGGTATAAATGCCCTACATAACCTGCTTCCAGGTCGTATTGATCTTTATGGTCCAATTTTTCAACTCTGGTATTTGCGGGCAGGTCGGACCCATCATGCGCCACGACGATCTGCTTAGTAATACCTGTTTCCTGCAAAGCTTTCTTTAAAGCTTCACTTATCGCCACAATATGCAACAGATATTTTGATTTCAGCATTTTGTTATAAAGAAACCGGTTAAAAAACGATTCTGGCACATCCACATGGTGATATTCCATAATTGTTGGCACACCATACAAAGTTGTCGCGGCAGCAATTTCATTATGCCGTGTAAAAACTAACGCATTTTGCTTTTTGGCCACGTATTTAGCCGCTGTAAAAGGAAACACTTTACGCCAGCCTTTAAAATTTATTAATAGCAGCTTTACAATACTGAAATTCTCCTTTACATTATAAAAGCCATATAAATCATTAATTCCCGGTTCTATCTTTTTAAGCTCGCCTGGCTTATTGCTGTAATCGGGTGCTACTATTGTTACGTTATGCCCGTTATCGGCAAGGGCCTGACATATCTTCATTATATGAAGGCTATGCGCTGCTTTTGTAGGAAATAAAGAGAATGTAACGTAATAAATATCCATACTCAGCAGCCAATTAAACCTCTTGTAACGATACCATTCGTTTAAACTTAGGTGATAGTTCAATCATTTCATTAAACCTGCCTGCAGCCATTACTTTTCCTTTCTCCATCAGGTATATTGTATCGGCGCTTTTTATGGTCGATAACCTGTGGGCAATAATCACAATAGTGAAATTACCATGCAGTTTTTCAATATTATCCTGTATCAGTCGTTCTGTTTCTGAATCAAGCGCCGATGTAGCTTCATCCAGTATTAATATCTCTACGTCCTTATACAGCTCACGGGCTATTGAAATACGCTGCTTTTGCCCGCCCGAAATAAGGAAGCCATTATCACCTAATAAAGTATGCTCTTTTTCGGGTTGGGAGTTTATTACACTGGTTAATGATGCCATTTCAATAACATTCCAGAACTTTCTTAAATTCTCTTCAGTCGGCTCTTCCCAAAAAGTGATGTTATTGAAAATGCTATCGGTAAAAATCACCGGTTCCTGTGATATGTAGCCTATTTTATTCCTGAAAGTATCGCGGTTGTAATCGGTTAATGAAATCCCATCGGCCCGTACCGCACCCGAATCAGGATCAAGTAACCCGCAAATAATGTTTGCCACGGTTGTTTTACCTGAGCCGCTTTCGCCTACAAAGGCAACAAGATTATTTTTAAGGATATTAATATCAACTCCGTCGATCACTTTGTTCTTACCGTAATGAAAATCGACATGGTCAATATGCAGTGATTCTTTTAAACCGGGAAACGCTTTTTCCGGTTGCTGTTCCTGTAAATCATCCATTTCATTCAGCAGTAAGCTTACTGACGATATTGAACCCGCGTTTTGTACAAAGTTTTGCCAGTTATTTTGTACCAGTAACAGGAAGCTTAATGCGCGGTAAAACAATAGTAATACCACCAATATTTGCCCCATGCCTGAATGGAAGTAATTGATTTGCAAAAATATTACCCCTGTTACAATAATGATAATCATAGGTTCCTTAAAGCTGTTGGTTACAGCCAGGCTCATCCCCATTTCTTTATTCAGGTCTTCGGCCTCTTTAATTACAACTTTTAGGTGTTTTGCATATTTACTGAAATAATTGGTTGATTTAAGATATTTAAAGTGATGTATAGCCTGTATAAGAAAACTACTGAATACATTGCCTTTTACTGATACACCAACAGATGCCTTTTGAGTAGAGCGGTATATCCTGGTATAAAATATATTAGACAAACCCGCGCCTACAGCAACCAGCATGGCAAATTGCCAGTTAGCCAAAAATGCCATTATTATGTAGGTAGATAATAATACCCCCGACTGTAAGGCCATGAAGTAAAATTTAATACTCTGAAATAAACGCTGAACCTCGGTACCAAACGTGTTTTGTATTTTTCCGGCATCAAGCTGTAAAAAACCTTTGTAGGTTAAGCCTTGTAAATCATTTAGCAGGCCAAACCTTATTTTGCGCACAAACATATGCCATAGCCTTACCTGGTAGTATTGTTGCAAAAATTTCAGTAAGCCCTTACTAACAAACACGATAACCAGCAGTAATAATATATTATTGGTTGTTAATGGGAACCCAAGGCTGTGAAAAAACTCATTGAGCATACGTACACCGCCCGGCTGTTTCTTTGCAACGCCTTTTGAATCTGCGTTTTGCAGCAGCGGAATAAACATAGCTAAACCTATTGCATCCAGAAAGCCGGTTATAGCACCTAATATTAGGTTGATGATAAACTTGTACCCTAATATGCTGTAATAGAAGTTAAAATATCCCAAAAAACTATCCTTCGCCTTAAACTTCATTTATTTTTGTTTTACTATAATATTATTGTTTGCTATAATTTTATCTGTTGCCAGTTTTATAAAGTCACCCGACAGGCTATTTGTAAATAACCTAGCTCCCGGATAATTTAAATGCCCTACATCATATGCGTATTTATTCGCCCAGAACGCAGGATATTGCCTTGGATTGGCCAGTTCTATTGTATTGCCCGGGAAATGATATTTAACCGCCAACACTTCATTATAATCTTCAACACGCGGCTGTATAACAAGATACAATTTTATACCCGAATCCTGTGACCGCTTGATGAGAGAGGCTATCCGTTTAAAATTAACCGGTATATTAAATTTGTTATGATCAGTAATTTCAAAGTCCTTCCGCTTTTCAATCTTAAGCTTTCTTTTAAGCAGGCTGGTGGTATCTTTTAAATATATTTCACGCATACCTTCAATATCAACATGGCGGTCAGCCGCGCCTGCGCTTTCATCTTCAAGCGAAATATAGCCGTCCTTATTTTTCCCCAGGTAAAGGCTTGCATTAGGCTCTTTGTTTATATCAATATAGTTAAACCCAAATACCTTCTGCAACGCACTGGCTAAGCAGTTTGCACCAACACGTATTTTTGTAGCTGGCTTCCTTTTTGACTGTTTTAGGTATTCGGCAGCAAACTTAAAGTTTGAAGCATTCATGTAATAATAGCCCTTTTTGGTTGTGAGGTTTTTAGTGGTAACCGGCTCCAAAAACTGAATTTCTATTAAAGCATATTTAACATTTGTACCTTTTCGCGCAGCATAATCCTTTAAAAAATTCTCATACTGATAGTATGTCTCAATAACCTTATTACCGGGCGTACCAAGGTTAAATGTGCGCGTTGAAATATTTTTTGACGCATTTAATGAATCGAAGTACAGAGGGATGCAATGATATGCCGTGCGGCTGCTGCCCCAGAACACCGTGTTATAATCATGTATATGGTTTATAAAATAGTTATACCGGGTTTGGTACCTGGTATCGCATATTTTTGAAAAATATATATTAAGCACAGCATTAACCACCAATATGATGGCTAAAAACAGTAATATATTTTTTAAAAACTTTTTCATTCCCAGTTCTAAAATTGGAAGTAAATAAACGTTTGTTTACTTCCAGCAAAAATGAATATGAGTGCCAATACGGCGTAGTAAAAACCCCATTTTACCGGCTTTGGCCAGTATACACTAATATTTTCAAGTGCGAAATTACTTTCCCGGCCCAACCATTCAATAACTATAAAAATTGTTATAAGCGCGTATAAATACCATGGTATATCCAGATGCTGTTTATTGAATGAAAAACTGAATATACCTTTTATATAGGCCAACGCCTCGGCAACAGACTTGGCCCGGAAAAATATCCATGCAAATACAGTTAGTGAAAACGTTAGTACAATACTTAAGAAATCCTTAAGATTTGGGAACAGCTTCCCTTTTGCTACTATATCAAGGTTAGTTCTGTTTTTCCCGAATATCACCAGCGGAATAATGAATAGCGCGTTAAGAGCCCCCCAAACAATAAATGTCCAGTTGGCGCCGTGCCAGAAGCCGCTTACCACGAAAATAATAAAGGTGTTACGTACTGTAGTCCACATGCCGCCCCGACTGCCGCCAAGCGGAAAGTATAAATAATCTTTAAACCATGACGACAAGGAAATATGCCACCTGCGCCAAAACTCGGCAATATCGCGCGAAAAATATGGGTAAGCAAAATTCTTTAACAGATCAAAGCCAAACAATTTTGCCACACCTAAAGCAATATCTGAATAACCCGAAAAATCACCATATATCTGGAATGCGAAGAATAATGCCCCAAGTATTAATGATGTTGATGAATAGCCGCCTGAATGGTTAAATGCCAGGTTAGCAAAATCCGCACAGTTATCAGCTATAACCACTTTTTTGAATAACCCCCATAATATTTGGCGCATGCCATTCATTGCATAAGGTTTATTGAATATGCGGGGCTTTTCAATTTGTGGCAATAAATGCGTTGCACGTTCTATAGGCCCTGCTACCAGCAAAGGGAAAAAGCTTACAAAAAGTGAGTATTCTGTAAAGTTTGTTGAGGGCTTTATCTTTTCATTATAAATATCAAAAACGTATGAAAGCCCATGAAACGTGTAAAATGATATCCCGATTGGCAGGATTATCTTTAAAGTGTAGTAGTTGGGCTGAAACCCAAAATGCTCAATTAGCTGAGCGAATGATTGGGTAAAAAAATTATAGTATTTGAAAAAGCCTAAAAAACCTACGTTTATTATAATACTGAGCAGCAGCCAGGCTTTTCGTGAGTGTTTGTTTTCGCTCCGGTAAATTTTTAAACCGGTGAAGTAATCTAAAAATGTAGAAAAGATGAGCAGAAACAAAAAGCGCCAATCCCAGCAACCGTAAAAAAAATAGCTGCTTATTAAAAGCAGGATATTTTGCTTTACTAATGATTTATTAAATACGAACCAATATAAAATGAATACAACCGGTAAGAAAATTGCAAATCCTATTGAATTGAATAACATAGGTTGTTGTTTATTTTAATATCTCTTCTAAGACTTATTGTAATAGTCTTTATACCAATCCACAAATTTGCCTATCCCGGTTTTTATAGTAGTTGAGGGATTATATTTCAGGCTGGCAATGGTGTCATCCAAATCAGCATAAGTTACTTCAACATCACCAGGCTGCATAGGCAGTATTTCCTTCTTTGCCTCAACACCCAGTGCGCTTTCAATTACCTCAATAAATTCAAGCAATTGTACAGGCTGATTATTTCCTAAATTATATACCTTGTACGGCGCCGATGACGAGGATGGCTTAGCCGCTTCATAGTCATAATCAGGGTTTGCCGCCGGCGGGTTATCAATGGCAAGTACCACCCCATCGGTTATATCGTCAATGTAGGTAAAATCACGGCGCATATCACCATGGTTAAACACCTTGATAGGTTTTCCTTTTAGTATAGCATCAGCAAAAAGAAAATAGGCCATATCAGGCCTTCCCATTGGGCCATACACGGTAAAAAAACGTAAACCTGTTGTAGGGAACTTATATAAATGACTGTAAGTATGCGCCATTAACTCATTACTCTTTTTGGTAGCAGCATATAGTGAAACAGGATGATCAACGCTGTCATCTGTAGAGAAGGGTATTTTTTTGTTCAGCCCGTAAACACTTGAGCTGCTCGCGTATACCAGATGCTTAATTGTATTATTGCGGCAGCACTCCAGTAAATTTATAAAGCCTACTACATTACTGCTTACATAGGCTTTGGGGTTTTCAATACTGTAACGCACCCCAGCCTGTGCCGCAAGGTTTACTACTACATCAAATTTTTCCTTTTCAAACAATGCAATCAGTTCGGCATCATCCTCAAGGTTCATTCGGATAAATTTATATCCGGGATATTTTGAGCTTTTTGCCTCCCGGTGCCAATCAATCGATTGTTGAGGTATGCCAGCTTCGGTAAGACGGGCATATTTCAGGTTAACATCGTAGTAATCGTTAATGTTATCAATGCCAACTACAGTATCACCACGGTCTAATAATCTTTTAGCTACATAAAACCCTACAAAACCGGCTGAACCTGTTATTAATATTTTCATTACAAAACTATTGTCTAATAAATTTTAACTTTTTCTTTTGAAAATACGCCTTACCCAGGACCATTTTGAATTATCCTGGCTATCCTCATTTCCATACTCGCCATATGCACCATAACCGTAGCCATAACCGTAACCGTAGCCATAACCCGAAGACAAGTCGATATCATTGATCACAAAACCCAGTTTGCTGATCATATTTTTCTGATAAAGCTCTTCGGCTATATCAAGCTGTTTTTTAAACGTATATTTCTGGCGTGCCAGATACAGCGTAAGGTCGGCGTGGCGGCTTAGTAGCTGCGCGTCGGTAACCAGGCCAATTGGCGGGGCATCAAGTATTACATAATCAAAATCTTTTTTCAATTGCTCAATTAATGCTTCCATCCTTTCACTCATAATAGTTTCAGCAGGATTTGGTACAATAGGCCCGGAACTGATGATAAACAGGTTTTCATTAACCCATGATTGCACTATGATATCTGCAGGGGTTATTTTCTCATTCAGAATATAGTTAGTGATACCAAAACCACTTGATAAACCAAGTTTGGCTGAAAGGTTAGGTTTACGTAAATCCAGCTCAATCATTACCACCTTTTTGCCTGATATAGCAAATACAGCTGCAAGGTTCAGTGCTGTGAACGACTTACCCTCGCCAGACATACTGGAAGTTAACAGGATAGCATTCTCCTTACCCGGAACCATGAAAAACTGGAGATTGGTGCGGAGGGCCCTGAATTGCTCGGCTATTGCCGATCTGGATTCAGTGGTTACAACCAGGTTATCTCCTTTCTTATTATGGCCAATTTCACCTACAATAGGTATGGTAGTGTGCCTTAAAATATCATCTTTTGAAAGTATACGTACGTTTAGCAAATCACGGGCTGCAATACTTCCGAATGGAATAAGCAATGCCAGGAATACAGCCATACCATAAATAATAATCTTCTTAGGTGAATATGGCAGTAAAGCTGATTTGGGTGCATCTATAACCCTTGAGTTGGAGAAGTTTGATGTTTTTGAAATTGCTGTTTCTTCTCTTTTTTTGCAACAGGTATAAATACAGCTGTTGCTTTATTTGTTGTTGCCTGTCTAAATCAAGGAAGGTTCGTTCAATGGCAGGCACATTGTGTATCTGTTCTTCTAACTGACCTTTTGTTTTACTCAATTGATCACGACTGATCTTTAGCGAACGTACACTATTATCCAACGTGGCCAGCATATCATTCTTAGTGGCTTTGATCTGGCCGTCAAGATTTTTTACGTAAGGGTTATTTGTTGTTGATGATAATGACAGTTTATCCCGATCAATTAACAAGCCGTTGTACCGCTCAATCAACCCTGTAAATACCTGGTCATTTGGTAATAAAGAGGCTGGTACTACACGTTCGCCATGTGAGTCGTCCTGCATATATTTTTGCAGGTCCTCAGTTATCATTATCTGCGTATTTATTTTAGATATCTCATCAAGGCTTACACTGGCATTGTTTACCAGAATTTTAGATTGCTCAGGTATATCTGCAAGTTTACTATTTTGTTTAAAGTCCTGTATTTTACCTTCAATGGTACCCAGTTCAGAACCAACATATCCCAGTTCACGGTTTATGAATGATATGGTACTATCAGCAATCTCATTTTTACTGTCGATATTTGCCTTTTGATAAACATCAATCAGTTTATTAAGTATATCCTCGCCTTTTTTAGGAACAGCCGCGTTTAACGAAATATTGATAACGGTAGTAGTTTTACCCGGTACAGCTACAATAATGTTATTGTTAAGGTCGGTAACCGCTTTATCTACAGATCCAATGGTAAAAGCAAAATTCCTTCTTTTTGTAAGGTCCGTGAATTCATTTTTGTCAATTGAAATAATACCCAATTGGGCAATTGATATAGGCTGACCAAAACCATAATTACGACTTATTTTGTCGTGGGTATTATTATCTGTATAATCCAACGCGAAACCACCTTTATGGTTAAGGGTTATCTCAAAGCCGGTAAATTTAGCTGAATCACTTACGTTAATTTGGTTTACGGTAAAGGGAGCACGATATAATTCGCGGGTGCCAATAGTTTCGCGGCCAAAGTAGGTAACATTCAGTTTCATTGAACGCACTACATCTTCAAGCAACATGCGCGCATTGAGTACTAAAACTTCATTATCAACATTACTTTTTAAATCAAACAAACCATTCAGGTCACCCAACATGCCTGCACCTGTCAGCCCGCCACCCGGCCCGCTATTGGTACTTTGGTCTACAATCAGCACTTCGGAAGTTATGCTGTACATAGGGGTTGAAAACTTTACCACAGCAAATGCTACAAGCATTAAAACAATAAAGCTTACAACAAATAGCCACCACTTGCCTAATACTTTGTTAATGTAAATATTCAGGCTGTTTTCTTTTTCCTGCGAAGCAAGTCGCTCGGTAGCGTTATCCATATATGTTATTAATGAATTTTTGTAACAATTAAAACCGCGGTAGTAATAAGCGAAACTGCAATAGTTACATAGCGTAATATTGATGCGTCTGAGTCGGCCAGTTTATTACGATTGGGCTCAACGTAAATCACATCATTTTGTTTAAGATAGTAATAAGGGCTTTTAAAAATTTCGGCATTATTAAGGTTAAGCCTTACAAATTTTTTGGCGGAACCATTATCACGTATCAGCAGTACATTTTCACGACGACCAAAAATTGTAAGGTCACCCGCTAAGCCTAAAGCATCAAGTATTGATACCTTTTCGTTTGCTAATAAATAAGTGCCGGGCTTTACCACTTCGCCAATAACAGTTATCTTGTAATTTGCAAACCGCACTTGTACTGCAGGGTCTTTATAATAAACTGCGGCAGCCTTGCGTATTATTTCGCGTGCTTCGGCAGTTGTAGCACCCAAAACCTTTATTTTACCCAGCAAGGGCAGTTCTATAGTACCTTCATTGTCTACAAGAAAACCAGTAACCATCTGTGTCCCGGTATTGCCTGACGTACTGGCGCCAATTGCGGCAGTTGGTGTTACTTGTGTAACAACAGCAGATGTAGTTGGGTCAATAGTTTGTATTGTAATGCTTAATATATCATCGGGTTTTATACGCGGCTCAACAAAAGTGGGAAGTTGTGATGAACTTATAGAGTCTGTTATACTTTGAAAATAAGCTATTGATTTGTTTGATGAGCAAGATGTTAAAATCATTAACAAAACTGTTACCAAAGATAGAATCCCGGTTAGTTTTAAATTTTTCTCCATGAGGATTGATTGGTGAGTTGTATTTTAATGTTTTTATGAATCAAGAAAACAGTTTTTAGATTTTACCAAAGAAAGCATTCTATTAATGATTGTTTTCATATTACTTTTTAACATTTGGCTTTAAAATGTGAAAAACTATCTGCAAGGTTTTCAACCAAAATAAAACAAATATTATCAGTTCAAACGGCTATTATTTGCATTTATTTCAACAAAAATATACATTTATTTTGAAATACATAATTTTATTACAGGTTACTATTCTAAAATTATCAAAAACATATACTTTTTAATAAATTATTATATATAATCGATCATAAATTACGTATAAGTTAATTTTATGATAAAATAATAATTTTTATGGCTAAAAATTAAAAATTTCGTAACAATATTTGAAATACATTATTATATTTGTCAGAATAACTAAAATTTAAGAAAAACGTAATTCTTACTTTATGAAAATCGCCGTAATTGGAACCGGATACGTCGGACTGGTAACAGGAACATGCCTGGCAGAAACAGGTAACAGTGTTATATGTGTAGATATTAACCACGAAAAGGTTGAAAAAATGAAACAGGGAGTTATCCCTATTTATGAGCCCGGCCTCGAGATTTTGTTTCACCGGAACATTGATCAGGGCAGGTTAACATTTACAACCGAACTGGAAAAAGCTATTGTTGATGCTAAAATTATATTTTTGGCGTTACCTACCCCTCCGGGCGCCGATGGTTCTGCCGATTTGAGTTTTGTATTAAATGCATCAAAAGACATTGCCAAACTGGTAAAGGATTATAAAGTGGTAGTTACCAAATCAACCGTGCCGGTAGGTACTGCTGATAAAGTGAACGCCGTGTTTAAAGCTAATACTTCAGTTGAGGTTGATGTAGTATCAAACCCTGAGTTTTTACGCGAAGGTGTTGCGGTTGAGGACTTCATGAAGCCCGACCGTGTTGTTATAGGCACACAAAGCGAGAAAGCACGTAAGCTGATGGATGAGCTATATGCGCCATACGTACGTTCGGGTAACCCGATCATCTATATGGATGAGCGTTCGTCTGAATTAACCAAATATGCAGCCAACTCTTTCCTGGCGACTAAAATCACCTTCATGAACGAGATTGCTAACCTGTGCGAGCTGGTTGGCGCCGATGTTGATATGGTACGCCGTGGCGTTGGTTCTGATGCCCGTATAGGCAAACGCTTCCTGTTCCCCGGTGTGGGTTACGGTGGCAGTTGCTTCCCTAAAGATGTGCAGGCGCTGGCGAAATCAGCCGAGGAAGCAGCATACGATTTCCAGATACTGAACTCCGTAATGGAAGTTAATGAAAAACAAAAAACAGTAATTGTTGACAAAATGCGCAAGTATTATAACAATGATTTAAAGGGCAAGAAATTCGCGCTTTGGGGTTTGGCTTTCAAACCGGAAACTGATGACATTCGTGAAGCGCCGGCTTTATATATAATTGATGAATTACTGAAAGATGGTGCCGAGGTTGCGGTATTTGACCCGCAGGCTATGGACCATGTAAAGAAATTAAAAGGCGACAGCATTAGCTATGTTAATGACCAGTACGCTGTTATGCAGGATGCAGATGCGCTGATCATCGTTACTGAATGGTCGGTATTCCGCACACCAGACTTTAATTACATGGAACAAAAGCTGAAAAGCAAAGTGATATTTGATGGCCGTAACCTTTACGACCTGCATAAAATGGAAGAATGCGGTTATTATTATAGCAGCATTGGCCGAAAGATAGTTTCCTAACTAATTAACTATTAACTAACCCGAGAGCAACAGCTAACCCTGTTGCTTTTTTTATGCCTGCCCCATTGTTCCGCCAAAATTCATGGGGAAACCTGAAGGGTCTGTCTGAATTTTAATACGCCCGTTTACGGCTTCAAATTTCTCCAGGTTATCTTCCAGGGCGGTAAGCAAACGCTTGGCATGCTCGGGAGTCAAAACTATTCTTGATTTTACTTTTGCCTTAGGTACGCCGGGCATAACACGGATAAAATCAAGTACAAACTCCGAACTTGAATGTGTAATGATGGCCAGGTTTGAATAAATACCTTCGGCAATATCTTCCGATAGTTCAATATTCAGCTGGTTATTATTTGGGTCTTGTTCCATAATACGAAAATAACAAAGGCTTTTAGTTACTGAAAGGCTTTTAAAAATTAAAATTGAAAGCTATCAATGTAGTTACCCGATAAGTTCCTGACCGCCTCACTGTTATACCCGTAAAAACCGATGCCATTTTTTTCAGCAGCATCATAGTCGTTCACAGAATCGCCTATTAATACAACATCAACTTTGTTGTAATTATTTGCTTCAAGCACCTGCCTTACCAGTTCGGTCTTGGGGGTAGGCGAACCATGAATGGATTTGAAGTAACCTGATAAGCCTAACGCTTCACAAATTTTACGCAACTCCGTTTGGTCGGAACCCGAAACTATATGCATAGCAAATGATGAGTGGTATTTTTTAATAAAGTTAACCGCATCTTGTATCAGCAGTTTCTCATTGATCAAAAGCGACAGCATAATTGCTGAAAAATCAAAAGAGAGATTATTAACTTCCTCCTCGGTTATAGAAACTCCCCTTATTTTTTCAAAAAAATACCTGAATTTCACATAGCGCGATAAGCCGCCATTTTTATGATGAAATGCCAGCAACTCTTGTACTTGTTCGGCAGGGTATTGTTTTAAAACCTCCTCGAAACCCTTGCTGCGCACCGGCATCGAGTCCATGATCACGCCATCGAAATCCCATAAAATAACTTTGTATTTATCGAGCATCATCAGCTAATCGTTTAAGCACTTTTTCAACATCTTCCGGCGCGTCAATAGGTATTGATAAGGTGGAAAGTTCAATCATGCGCACATCAAAACCAATTTCCAGGAAACGCAGTATTTCAATATCCTCTTCAGCCTCAAGGGTTGTTTTTTCGGGCGTAGCAGCAAATGCCTCCAACGCATCATAAGGGAAGGCATAAATACATACCTGCCGCCATGCCTTTACAAATTTCCCGGTTTTGTTGCCGGGTATTGCGCTGCGCGACATGTACAGCAATTCACCATTAGGTTTAAAAACTACTTTAGGCACATATAAGCTATTATATTGTTCCGCGGTATCTATCGGGCAATACCCGTTCAAAACTTCGCCGGGGTATAGTTTAAGCGCGTTTACAACAGCAGTAATATCATCGGGATTAAACAAGGGCTCATCACCCTGCACATTAATGTAATAGCCTGCTTTAACTTGCTGCGCTACTTCGGCTACCCTGTCGGTTCCGGTTAAACAGTTGTCGGTAGTTAGTATCACATTCATGCCATGCTCGTGGCAATGCTGCACTATGCGTTCATCTTCTGTAGCAACATATATCAGCTTACTATCCACAGCCTTTTGGCATTGTTCGTAGGTGCGCTGTAGCATTGATTTTCCGTTAAGATCAATTAAAGGCTTACCGGGGTAGCGCGACGATTTATACCGCGCAGGAATAACGATTACATAATCCGTCATTATATAATACTATAAATTGAAGTAACCTTTAGTGTTTTATAGGTAGATGGCGTTAACGCATTTAACTGGAGGACACCCGTATATTTTTCAAATTCATTGAACAGGTATTCATTTTCATCTACCAAGGTACGCTGTATCTCGTTAATATCAGCATCATGGTAGCCATCATAACCTACCATATACACTTTCTTAGCTTCCAGCGCGATAGCTATTTGCAGGGCAAGTACCGTATGCGAATCAGTTATCTTATCGGTGAAATCAATTTTTTCGATCTCAAAGGACCTATCACGAACAGATGCGGGCACGTAAGTCCCCATTTTACGTGGATAAGGAGGCAATACGCATTCACCGTGGAACTGCCCGAAATCATTAAACACTTTTTCAAGCCGATGGCCTTCGCTGCCTACCAGGCAAAAATATTGCTGCACAGGCAGGTTAACGTACAACGAAGCATTTTTTGAACTGGCGTGGATGATACACAGGTCGGCATTTTCTTTAATAAATTGCGAAATAGCCTGCGAATGCTCAACAGCGTTTGGTCCGCCCCCTATTATCAAAACTTTATTGCAACTTGCCTTTGGCTTAAATACCGGGAACTGTTCGTTATCCTTAACCTTGTTTTTTTGGTTTTGCAATGCCCTGATAATGCTGTTGAACGAGTATAAACGGGTAGTTACCCAATCCATCACATCTTTTTGCGGCAATGAGTTTGAACCCGATATCATGTAAGGCACATTTGTGCCCCATTGGTGCTGGTCCAATAGTTTTTTAAAACCGTCAACCACATTGCCAATGGCATTGAAATCAATATCCCATTTGTATTTTGAGTTTAATACAGATAGTAGCAATTCGGTTTTCAGGTTGCCTGCTCCCCTGCCCATGCCCAATATGGTGGCATCAATCATATCAGCACCATTTTCAATAGCAGTAAGGGAGTTTATTAAGGCAAGCTCAAGATTATTATGACCGTGAAAACCCAGCTTGCATTTGGTTTTTGCCCGCACCAAACCCATGGTCTCCTTAACATCATCAGGATAAACGCCGCCATATGAATCAACCATGTAGAAATAATCAACCAATCCGTCCAGTTGTGAAAGACTATCGATAAAGCCGGCATATTGTTTCCATTTAGACATATACATTACGTTAAAACCAACTTCAAAGCCAAGCTTTTTTATTTCGGCAGCTAACAGTAATGCACGATTAAAATTCTGCGGATCAATAGCTACACGCACCATATCAACAAGCCCTTTGATGGGTTGCAGCAGTTCAGCAGCATCATTAGCCATCACATCCTTTTCATTCAGGATGATCACTAATTTTTTGTTCGATAGTTTACGCAGTTCTTGCAACTCATAAACCGGGCAATAGAAATATTTACCAAAATACTCCTTCATGGGGGCGCTGCGGTACCCAAGTTCTATATAGTCTACCGGCAGGTGGTTAAGCGCTTTGATATAGGTATTAACTAATTCCTTATCAAAATCCCAATTGGTATAATAACCGCCATCCCTGAGTGTACAATCTAAAATCTTAAACATAAATACGCTATGTTATAAAAGCAGGCAAACAGCCTTTATAATTTAACCGGGGTTACCGCCTGCTTATCATCTTTCTTAAACATTCCCCTTATAAATGCTTTATCATTAAAAGTAAGAATTAAAAAATAAATAACAGGCGCTGCTACAACAACAAATGTGCCTCCTGTTGCCAATATGCGGAAATACTTATTTACAATATCATATTGCATTGATATATAATATGCCACTACTGCGCAAACAGCAAGTATTAATGTTGGGTTCAAAAAACTTCTGAAGAATATGCGCGCAATATCTAATTTCAATATCTTCCTGTAATAGTATAAGTAGAACAACGCGGTCTGTGATACGCAATAGTATAAGTAGCCATAAACCACACCTCCTAATGAATAATGCGGCACCAGGAACCAGGCTAGCATAAGTGAGGTAATAGTTGAAAAAGCTGACATATATACTATAGGACGCATATTATTTTCTGCATATACAAGGCTTGACAGACCGGAAGTATGCTGAAGCAATAAAGTTAGCACCCATATATCCAACCATTTAACAAGGTATTCATTTTTGACACCAACATATGCAACCAGCAGATCTTTCGAAATCATAACAAAACCGAAAATGATAATCGCTAAAAATATGCTGATATATTTTGTTCCTTCATAGGCAATTTTGTTGGTGCCTTCTGTATTTTTTAATACCACCGCTTTTGTAGCCATTGGCATTAATACGCCAACAAAACTTACAGCAAACGTAGTGATGATACTGGCAAAACTATTTATTATAGTGTAATCGGCAACTGCGGTTAAGCCTACCCTTAAACTTAACAATATGGGCCTTAAATTAACTGCCGAAAATTGAAAAATACTCACATAAAATATACTAATGCTATAGGGCATTACCTGCTTAAATATGCTGTTATGATACTTAGGGATAAAAGACACTTTATATTTTAGCTTACTTATCCGCAACAAAGTGAACGGTAAAATAAGCAATGATGAAAAGCAGGACAGCATAACATACATCCCTACGGAATAATTATATTTTATAGTAACATATAGTATAACTATCTGTATTACTTTTACAAATATGAGCAGGCGCTGCTCCCAGCCTATTATTTCATTTGCCCGCAAAAACTGGTCAAGCAGGGCTGACACCCATCCAAAAAAAGCGCTTACCATGAGCACGTAAAACAAATCATGCACAATGCCAACCTGGCCGG
>Ga0206923_1073_pt1 | contig 22576 bp, 22 predicted proteins | sample Alteio_BWOrgHeat_64_FD_152961 | JGI IMG/M metagenome (GOLD analysis project Ga0206923, IMG submission 152961) | Enriched cells from forest soil in Barre Woods Harvard Forest LTER site, Petersham, Massachusetts, United States -... | ecosystem: Environmental > Terrestrial > Soil > Temperate forest >...
CGAGTTTGTCAAAGAAAACGCTGACGTAGCCTATCACTTTGTCACAGACCGGTTTAAGATCCATGAAACCGATTCGGTTAAAAGGCTCAAACCCGGTACCGGGAAGGTAATAGAGCTCGACGGCAAAAAGATCGCGGCTTACAAGGATGACCAGGCGGGTATCCACGCGCTCAGCCCGGTTTGTACCCACGCCGGGTGTATCGTGAACTGGAACGGCGAGGAAAAAAGCTGGGATTGTCCCTGCCACGGCGCGCGGTATGACATTGACGGTAAAGTACTGACCGGGCCCGCCACGCGTAAACTGGAACAGATTAACCCGGATGTGGATTAACGTAGGAAGTCAGCGTGGCCAGGTTTTGCACGGCATCGCCCATCGTATTATTAAAGTAGACGTAAACGGTTTTGCCTTCTTCCTGCCATTCCCGGATATAGGTACTGTATTCCGCTAATAGCTCATCCGGGTAGCTGCCGCGGTACTTACCGCCCGGGCCGTGAAAACGCAGGTAAACTGTATCATTACCGGTGAAATCAAGTGGTGTAGCTGAAGCCGGAATATCCTGTATAACAACAGACAAGTTATAGTTTGCCGCATATTCCCGCAGGCCATCGGTATACCAGGAGGCATGCCTGAACTCAAGGGCAACTTTCCAGCTTTTTTCCGGATCGGCATTATGAATAATCTTGACCAGTTGTATCAATTGCGGGAACAGGTTCGCCTTAGCGCCCGGCGGCAATTGCACCAGCAAACACCCTTTCTTTTCCCCGGCTGCATCTACCACTTGCATAAAACGCGCGATATCGGCCGGGTTAAACACCAGCCCTTTCTCATGCGTGACCCCTCTCCAAAGCTTAAAGGTAAACCGGAAATTACCGGGGACATCCTGCGCCCATTTAGCGATGGTTCCGGCCTGCGGGATTTTATAAAAAGAGGAATTAACCTCCAGGCTGTTGAACAATGAAGCGTAATAACATAACCTGCTTTTATCCCGGAACCCTTCAGGATAATGCGTTTTATTTGGCACCGGCAGCAGCAGCCCGCTGGTGCCCGCGTAAAAATCGTTTCCCATATTTGTTAAAACAAAGAAAAGCCGCTGACTAATAGCGGCTTTTCTAAACTATCATCTATTCAAACGCTTTAATCTGCCGACCGTTCTGTGCTGGCTTCGTAATTCACGTGATTCTCGGCGATCTCCGTTAGCAGGGCATCAGCGGATTTTTCCTCATCTATGGTCAGGACCAGCAATTCGGCGATCTCGTAATAGCCTAAAGTCCTGGCCAGGCTGATCATCCCGCCATAAGAGGCGATCTCGTAATGCTCGGCTTTCTGGCCCGCGAAGATCAGCCCCACATCGCGCTGTGCAGTACCTTCATCCGTGTTGCCGATGATCTCATCGCCTTCGTCAATAATGCCTGACATCGCATCGCAGGTCGTTGTTTCCGGCTCCAGGCCAAGGATGCCAAAGATCTGCTCCAGGCGGCTTACATGAACTTTCGTTTCCGCTAAATGATTGGTAAATGCCGTTTTCAGTTCCTGCGAAGTAGCTGCTTCGGCCATATCGGGTAAGGTAGCTACCAATTCCCTTTCGGCCCAGAGCAAGTCTTTCAGTTCGTCGATAAAAAAATCCATCAGTTTGGAATTACCTGCTGAGGTAGCCTGCGCTTCCTGCCATTCCTCTTCCTGCTCGATGCTTTCCGGTTCAGGTACATGCCCTTCATTCAACTGGTAGTCGTTATTCTTGGTTTCTTCCACGGGCTGGCTGTTTTCATGCTCCAGCGATTCGTATTCACCGACTATTCTGCCGTCCGGAAATTCGGACGATTTAGGCTCCTCATCGGTTTGACGGATGCGCTCCATGATGCGGTCGACCTTTTCCGTGCGATCCATTTCCTCGGCCGGGATAATGGTATTGTTATCCGGCTGCGGGCCGCGGTTATAAAAGCGGTCCTCGTTAAAATGTTCGTGGGTATAAAACTGCGGGTGCTCGTAGGGCGCAGTGCTGCCACCACCAAAAACCTGCCTGATCTGCACTTCGTCTTCCGGCCCAAACTGACCGTTTTGATAAGCCGGCAGGTTATTCAGTTCTTCACCGGAAACTATCGGCAGGACGACATCGTCCTCCTCGCTGTGTAATTGCGCGATACCGATAGGTACCGCGATATACTTGTCTTCCAGGACCTCAGCGCCATTGGCCTGTAGGCCGACGATCAGGTAACGCACTTTGCGCGCTTCCGGGTCAAACAAAAGGTTTTCAACCTCGCCGAGTTTTTCCCCGTTTTGATTCAATACGTTCCAGCCGGTAATGTCCGGTTCGCCGTCTTTGATTTCGTAATCACTATGATTTAATTCTTCAAGAGCCATGATGGTAGATTTAATTTTTGTTAGAAAATGCGACGATGGTCACGTTACGGTTTTGCCGGCGCCCGGCAGCAGTAGCGTTACTGGCTACAGGTTTGCTTTCGCCTAAGGTATGGATCGATACGCGTGCAGAATCTAATCCGCCGGTAGTAACGAGCCAGTTTTTAACGGCTGCGGCACGTTCGGCGCCCAGCTTTTTATTCAGACCGTCGGTACCGGTTGAGTCCGTGCTGCCGTACACGCCAATGCTGGCACCATTAAAGTGCTTGTTCAGCGAAGTGACCACCTGTTGCAGTTTACTGCCGGCGTCCCCTTGTAAGGTGCTTTGATCGGTGGCGAACAAAATGTTCTCGCCCAGCGTGTAAATGGTATACCGATCGTTACCGCGTACTTCAATCGTGCTGTCGGTGACGTCCGCATCACTTGCTTTTGCGATATTCATGTCCACGCTGCTCCAATCTGGTTTGGTCGTAGCGACGGCGGCCTGTTTGGAATTGCAGCCTCTCATTAGGAAAAAGATCACGATAACTGCGATTAATAATAATAAGAGCCAGAGCCACCAGGTGCCGGAGCGTTTGGGTTGTACGTCTAATTCTGCCATAATTGTTGGGTATTTAAATGATGTGTTTATACAACTACAGGCGCCAAACTATGTTTTGAATTAATTTTATAATTTTTTAAGAAAATTTAAAACAATAGATTTCGCCGGAAGTTAAATGTCATACGGTTTTTTTTATTGGCGCTAACCGACGCGTTCTCGGTGTAATGAATTTTGGTTTAACGATTTAAATTTTTTTACAATGAATGCAACCTCACCCTGGCTTTTGACAGCTAATTCAAAATTGAACAGTCCCGGCCTCGCCGCAAGTTATGAGCAGCAGGCGGTGGGTTATTCCTTTAAAGTTTATGTGATCGACGATTCCTGTTGGATGGTCGCTGCCTGGCCAAAGGGCAGCCGAATCGCTTTTCGCTTGGCCTATTCGCCAAATGACCGTCTGGAGCTTAAAAAAGTGTCGGAAGACAATCAGCAAATCACTTTTCATATTTCGTCCTTGATCGGCGAATACGAGACCGTTTTGCAATTGCCCGACAGCGATCCACCAGTCCTCCGGCTAAAGACTAGCCTGAAGCCATCAGCGCCGATCCTGTTTCCTTATTGGCCGCGCGATATCCTGCCATTGGGCGCGGCAGCTAGTGATACGCTGGCTGAAGGAGATATCAAAGTCAGTCAAGTGGGCACCAGGTCGGGGCAACTCTATTTTAATTTGACCCGACCCAAGGCGGGTTCGGTACTGTATCTGCAAAACCTGACAGCCTTAGCAGATTATAACCAGGATACAACAACCTCAGCGGGCGATACCGTAGCAGGCGAATGGCCCGAGGTCGGTTTCGCATTGCCGCCTACTTTGAAGAACAAACCACTAGAAGCCGGAAAAAGCTATGTATTAAGCGATGCGCTGATCGCATTCTCCGAAGAGGTACCCAAAGACGAAGCAGGTATGGTCAAGCAATACCTGGAACTTCTTTCAGCGGTTTACCTGGCTTTACCCAAACCCGACACCAGCTATAAACACTGGCCGGACATACTCGAGAAAGGTTTAACGGATCTGCGGGATAGCCCGGGCTGCTGGTCACAGGTGGATGGCCATCATTATTTGAACGCCTACCTTTGCGATTATAAGACGCCGCCTGAGATCATGGTGCAACTGGCTGTCTTATTGCCCCTGGTGGATTACGTGGAATGGACGGATGCGCAGCTCGATATGATGAAAACGATCAAAGACGGGCTGCGTGCTTTTTATAATGAAGAGCTGGGTACGATCATGCGCTGGCACCCGAAGATGGCCGACAAGATGGAAGCAGTGGAAGAGCAAATGAAACCTATGGTTATGGATTCCTGGTATTTGAACCATCCGCTGCTGAACCTTTCGCGGCTGGCTTTGAAAGGTGATAAAGTAGCTGAAAAACTCTTTTTGGATTCGCTGGAGTTCGCCATTAAAATCGCACATCATTTTGATTACAGCTGGCCTGTCTTCTATAAAATGGACACGCTGGAAGTCGTCAAGGCGGAGACCCAACCCGGCAAAGGCGGCGAAAAAGATGTCCCCGGCTTATTTGCGCATATTATGTTACAAGCCTGGGAACTGACAGGAAAAAAACGTTACCTGGCCGAAGCTGAAAAATCCGCGTTACGATTGCAGGGCTTGGGTTTTGAACTATTTTACCAGGCGAATAATACCGCCTTTTCGGCTGGCGCTTTACTGCGCCTCTATAAGATCACCAAGAAGGAGGTTTATAAAGAACTCAGTTACCTGTGTATGGCCAATATCATGCAAAACACCAGCCTGTGGGATTGTAATTACGGTTACGGAAAGAATTTTCCGTCCTTTTTCAGGCTATTCCCGCTGAATGATGCGCCGTACACGGCTGCTTACGAAGAGGAAGAGGTATTCTGCGCGTTTCATGATTACCTAAAGCATGCCGAGGGCGAGGAGATCCTGCCGTCGCTAAGACTATTATTATCGGAATATATCCGCTACCTCGTGGATCGCGCGGTCTATTATTATCCGCCGATGCTGCCTAAAGAAATGCTTTCGGAAGAAGTGAAGACCGGCGAAGTCGATCCGAGCCTTTATATTGCTTTGGAGGATATGCATGACGGCTGGGAGAAGTCGGGTGAGGTTGGCCAGGAAGTTTATGGCGCGGGTAATGCGTTTGGTATCCTCCCGCGTCATTATATGCAGGTCGAAGGCCAGCCGTTCATGATCTATACCGATTACCCAACCTATGGCTTTTCACCGAAAAAACACCGGCCGGCTAAGTTTAAACTGGCAGGTGACCCGCGGCTAAGGTGCCGGCTGATGCTGGTCAAGACCGATATAGGCCAAATGCCGGAATTCTCGGTGATGTTAAAAGGCCATAAAGAAATGCTTCAGGGAAAAAAGACAAAAGAAGGTCACCGGGAATTTACTGTCCCCGGCGACAGCGAAATTCAAATTAACTGGAAATGAACATAGAAAAAATTTATAATAAGGCATATGACTGGCTGATCAATTACGGGCCACGTTTTCTATTGGGTATGGCCGTGCTCTTTATCGGCCTTTGGCTGATCAGGCTGGTGCTCAACCGTTCCCACCAGGGGTTGCACAGCAAAGATGTAGATCCGACGTTGAGGCCGTTTTTAATGAGCCTTATTGGCGTGGCCCTGCGCGTCCTGCTGATCCTGGGCGTCATGCAGATCGTTGGCATCCAGATGACCCTTTTTGCTGCGCTGGTTGGCGCTTTTGGTGTAGCGGTCGGTTTAGCATTATCGGGTACGCTGCAGAATTTTGCCAGCGGCATCCTGATCATGCTGCTTAAGCCGTTTGTCGTGGGCGATAATATCGGGACGCAGGGCATCGAAGGTACGGTCAGTTCTATCCAGATTTTTTATACACTGGTAACCACCTATGATAACCGCTCTGTCATTTTGCCGAACAGCCTACTGTCCAATAATATGATCATTAACATCAGCCGGGAAGGGGTCCGAAGGCTGGATATTTATTACAAATTCAGCAATGGCGTCGACATTAACCAGACGATTTCGGTCGTCAATAAAACAATTGACCAGGAGGAGCATTGTTTGAAGACACCCGAACGGCGGATCGGTATCTCACAGCTGGATGCTGACAGCTTTACAATGGCCATTAACGTCTGGGTCCAGGCACACGGCTTTGAGGATACCAAGCTGATCTTGCAACGAGTGCTGCTGCAGGAACTGAAGGATGCAGGTATCAAAATAGGAGGATTATAAATGATAAAGAAAAAGAATTTTTTTGAGCGCTTTTCCAACTGGGCCACGGTTGCCACAGGAAGTTCCGCTGCATTTATCATCGCTATCGCCATTATTGTGGTCTGGCTGGTGACCGGGTCCATATTTAAGTATTCCGACACCTGGCAGCTGATCATCAATACAGGCACGACCATTGTGACCTTCCTGATGGTTTTCCTGATCCAGAAATCACAGAACAAAGATTCCAAGGCCGTCCACCTTAAACTCAACGAGCTGTTGGCTTCGCATGAAGGTACCAGCAACCGGATGGTCAGTATCGAAGACCTGACCGAAGCTGAGCTAGACCACCTGTATAAATTCTACCGGCAACTATCCAGCCTGGCCGAAAAAGAAAGCGATCTGACCCGTACCCATTCCATCGATGCGGCCGAAGAGAACCATCGCCGGAAAGCTGCCGGCCATCAACCCCTTATAAAAACAGGAACAAAAAATGAATAAACTAAACGAACGCTTAACCCGCTTTAATCAAGATCTCCTGCCGGAAAAGGTACAGCTGAAATACGAAGCGATGGCCGAGAACGCCTTTGCGTTTTTTCGCGGCACCTGTCATTTGTTTTACGAAGACCTGGCGGCTGCCGAAGCCCTGCCGCTCTCGCCGCTGGGCTGGATCTGCGGCGACCTGCATATCGAAAACTTTGGCAGCTATAAAGGCGATAACAAACTGGTCTATTTTGACCTGAACGACTTTGATGAGGGTTTGCTCGCCCCCGTTTGTTATGAACTGGCCCGGATGCTTTCCAGTATATACGTGGCATTCGGTAACCTCGGTATCGAACCCGAAAAAGCAAAAAAAATGGCGGACCTGTTTTTAAAGACGTATTCGGCTACCCTGGCCAGAGGGAAGTCGATCAGTATCGAACCGCGCACGGCTAAGGGCATCGTCTGCGATTTTCTGACACAGGCCACCCGCAGCCGCGAAAAAGAGCTGCTCAAAAAAAGAACGGTCAGTAAAAAGAAAAAGATCATGCTGTCCCTTGCCGATGAGCATCATTATAAACTGGACAAAATATTAAAACGTGAGCTCAAGGCGCATATTAACGAATGGATCAAAACCAGCAGCGATGGCCCCTATAATTACGAGGTCATCAGCGCGGTTTTCCGTTTGGCCGGTACCGGCAGTATCGGTGTCAAACGGTATTTGTTTTTGCTAAAAAGCACCAATACCAAGAACAAATACCTCCTGCTGGATATGAAACAGGCCCGGGCCTCCTCGCTGCTGCCTTACCTTCCGGTACAACAGCTCCAATGGGACAGCGAAGCGGCAAGGGTTATCGGCATACAGCAGCGGATGCAAAACGTGCCTGCGGCCTTATTGAGCACGACTTTGTTTCGGGGCGAGTCTTACATCCTCCAGGAATTACAGCCCGTCAAGGACACGATCAAATTCAAATTATTAAAAGACAGCTACCGCGATATGTACCAGGTCATTGACGATATGGCGGCGCTGACCGCGTCCGCGCAGCTCCGCAGCGGCGGTATGCAGGGTTCGGCGATCATCGACGAGCTGATGGCCTTCGGTCTTGACCAGGGCTGGCAGGAAAAAGTATCCGTTTACGCACAAAAGTACGCCCGCAAGACCAAACAATATTACCGGCAGTATGTCAAAGATTACAGGGAGGGTAAATATGAAGCACCCTAAGATCATTGATATCCTGGTTGAATCGCCGAAAGGAAATGCTTATAAACTGGATTACGAGCCCGAAACCAAAGCGTTCCGGTTAAATAAAATATTGCCGGCCGGGCTGGTCTTCCCGTTTGATTTTGGCATGGTCCCCGGCACTAAAGGAGAAGACGGCGATCCGCTGGATATTATCGTGATCTCCGAGCTCAGCACGTTTCCCGGCTGCAGGATGGAGGTAAGGCTGATCGGCGCTTTGCAAGCCGAGCAAACAGAGCGCGATGGTAAACAAATGCGGAACGACCGCCTCATCGGCATACCCGTTGTATCACAACTTTTTCCGGATTTCGATGAACTCCGCCAATTGCCCGAAAGCATTATCAACCAACTGGAACATTTTTTTAAGAATTATAACGAGCAGGCCGGCAAGGAATTCCGCGTGACCGCGCGGTTAGGCGCAGCCGAAGCCGCCCGGCTCTTAACCTGATTATTATGGAAACATTTATTCAAGTTTTTGGCGAAGGCGAACACCTCGATGTGCTCCAGATGAGCAGCCGGGGTATCGTCATGTTTTTGATCGCGCTGATACTGATTCGTATATCGGGGCGGCGCTCTTTCGGAGTGCGCACCCCTCTGGACAATATTATCGTGATCTCGCTCGGCGCTATTATGAGCCGGGCCGTGGTGGGTGCCTCACCGTATATACCGGTCATGGTTTGTTGTTTTGTGATCGTGCTCCTGCACCGCCTGATCGGCTGGCTGATCGCCAACAGCAAACCTTTCGGCCGTTTCATCGAGGGCGAAAAGATTTTGCTGTTTGAGGACGGATTGTTCATAAAAGAGAACATGAAAAAAGCCCTCGTCTGCCAGGAAGACCTGATGCAGGGGGTGCGCAAGTCCGCGCTGACAGAGGATATGGATAAAATTGAAAAAGTTTATATGGAACGCAACGGCGAGATAAGCGCGATAAAAAAATAAGAACATTTGGAACGGAAATTGTATTTCCAACGACGATAATCAATGCAGTAGATTAATAAATAAAACAAAAAAAACATGCCTACTAAAACAAACAAGAAGGCGGTTGCAGCAGCTGCAAGCCGCACACCCGAAGCCGAAAGCGCTTTGAAAGAATTATTCGTTGACGAGATCAAGGACATCTACTGGGCTGAAAAACATTTAGCATCAGCATTGCCAAAAATGATCAAAGGCGCAACTTCGGAAGACCTGAAAACTACCATTACCAATCATCTGGAAGAAACCAAGAACCATGTGACCCGTTTAGAGAGCGTATTTGAATCGATCGGTGAAAAAGCGGTGGCGAAGAAATGTTTAGCTATGGAAGGTTTATTAAAGGAAGCCACCGAACTATTGTCAGATACCGATAAAGGTACTGAAGTAAGAGATGTAGCGATCATTTCAGCCGCGCAGAAAGTGGAGCATTACGAGATCGCTTCTTATGGTACCCTGCGTACCCTAGCCGGAACCTTAGGCTATAACGAAGCGCAAAGCCTGCTGGATGAAACCTTAGCTGAAGAAAAAAATGCCGATTCCCTGTTGACCCAAGTAGCCGAAAATTATGTGAATGAAAACGCCGCCGCCGAAGTAGAATAAAATGCACTAATTGTGATTGCCAGGGGATGCCGAAAGGTGTCCCTTTTTTATTTAAGACTCGCTAAACCAGGTCTGGGCGGGCATTAGGAATGTGTTTTCTTAAGGTGAAATACAAGGCTTCCAGGTCAAAGGGCTTGGGGATATAGTCATCAAAGCCGAGACGGTTGTAGGCTGTATTGATATTAAAGTTGCAACTGGAAGCAATGACCGGCAGGTGCGGGTATTTCGCTTTGATCTCCTGCAACACGCGCATCGCTTCTTCCCCCTTAAGTTTAAAGTCCAGCATCACCACATGCGGCCTGGTCTTTTCGATGATATCCAGAAAATCTTCCTCGCAAGTCAATAATGGATAGACATCAAAGCCGCCTTCCCCCAGCGCATAGGTGATAATATCCAGCACATCGCTGTCGGTTTCCTGTACGATAATTGTTGGCTGCATGTATTGATTTCGAACTGAAATCCAAAAAGAGAAAAAAACGTGCTAAGCCTGTCGCGGTCTTTGGGGTCCGCTCAAAGATAGCGATTTTAAAGCGGCAAACTGAAGTAAAAGGTACTGCCTTGTTCGGGTACGCTTTCCACCCAGATCTCCCCGTCATGGCGGCGGACGATCTCGGCGCTCAGGTATAAGCCGATACCGAAACCGGAGATATGCTTGGTCCGGCTGCCCTCTACCCGGTAATACCGGTCGAATATTTTGACCGTGTCTTCCGGTTTGATCCCGACCCCTTCATCTTTCACGCTCACCGTTACCCGGTTGCCCTGTGCCTGGCAGCTAATTTGGATCGTGGTACCCTTGGGTGAATATTTGACCGCGTTACTGATCAGGTTGGAAACCACGGAGTTAATCTTGTCCCGGTCAGCATTCACCATAACCGGCTGGCACTTTTCGAAACGGATGGGATGCGCTGTGGCGGTAACAGCTGATTCATCGGCGATCTCCCGGATCAGCGCTTCCAGATCGAACCGTTCTTTTTCGATCAGGATCTTCCCGGATTCCAAACGGGAAATATTCAGGAAGCCATTGATCATATTGCTCATGCGCTTGATCTGAACATTCGCTTTGTTCATGGCGCCGGCTAAAAACGGGTCGGGGCTGCCGTCAAGCTTTGAGCCGGCGACCTGGATAATGGCGCTAAGCGAAGTGAGGGGCGTCTTTAGTTCATGGCTGACCATTCCGATAAAATCGTTCTTGCGCATTTCATCCTGCTTTCGCTCGGTGATCTCGTGGAGCACGCCCGTAAAATAGCTTTTGCCATCCGTGTCATGCTGCACCTCGCCGATCCCTCTTACCCAGCGGACCCGGCCGTCATGGTGGCCCACCACCGGGTATTCCATATCAAAACGGACGCCTTTTGTTATGGCCGCCTCTACCAGGTCGGCTGCCGCCTGGCGGTAATCTTCATGGATCTGGTTAATCGCCGCTTCATAGGGCACTTCTTCATCCGGTAAAAAGCCGAAAAACTCTTTTAATCGGGGAGAAGGGTGAAAGATCCGGTCGGTGGTATTGATATGGTAAGCACCCAGCTCGGCCGCATCGATGGCCATTTGCATACTTTCTTTTGCCCGTTCTATCGCCTTCCGGGTGTTGACTTGTTCGGTCACTTCGATCACGAATACCAGGATACCGTCATAACCGCCTTTTTCATCCTGCCGTGCCTGGTAGATAAAATTAAAATAACGGTTTTCCAACGGGCCGTCATTGACCCGGGCCAGCGGGATCAGCAGTTCATTGCCTTCAAAAGTTTTCCCGGTCCGGTAAACATCCTCGAGAATAGCAAATATTGGCGCGCCTTTGATTTCCGGTAAGGCCTCCAAAATTGGCTTGCCTAATAATTCACGGCCGGGAAAAAGCTGCTGGTACAAGGGGTTAATCAGTTCAAAGACCATTTCGGGGCCGTCAAGGATACAAATACCCGCCGGCGCCTGCATAAAGAACCGTTTCATCCGGTCCCGCTGCCGCACGGCATCCTGCTGCGCCGTGGTCAGTTCGCTGGCCCTCAGGCTGACCCTTTGCTCCAGTTCGGCGTTAACGCGCAGCAACTGGCTCTTCGAGAGCGACAAGGCTTCGTTGACCTGGCGGGCTTCCTCATTGGCCGATTTGAGTTCCTCATTGGTGGCCGTGAGTTCTTCCTGCAGGTCCTGTTCGCGTTCCAGGCCTTCGGCAATACGCAGGTGCCTGGCTGTTACGTCGGTTGCCGTATGTAAGATACAGTAAACTTCGCCCTTGTCATTTTTGATGGCCCGGTAAATGAAATCATAATAGAACCATTGCAGCCTGCCGTCTACCCGCAACTGGGCGGCGGTGTCAATCGCTTCGTAGGTAACCCCCGTTCGCCAGACCTCCCGCAGCAGGTCAAAAAAGGGCTGGCCGACCAGTTCCGGTACCGCCTCGATGAACGATTGGCCGATCACGCTGCGGTCCTTGCCCCAAAAGGCGATCATCGCATCACTGGCGGTTTCAATGATGAGTTCCTCACCGGTATATATAGCCGTCGCATCTTTCGATAGCGCCAAAATATGTAGTAACTGGTCGTTGTTTAGCTTTCGGAAACTCATTTTCTTAGAACCGAAATTAACAAAGTATGTTTGAGCAGAAAGTAAATCGTCTAAAGAATAATTTAACACATTTAATGATGCAGATCACGTTAAGTCGGTAATTATTACGTAGTTTCGGAGTCTACCTCCGTTCGTCCCCTTGCTCACAACAGCGGATTGATGCCCGTAGCTTTTTTAAAGCATACTAAATCAAGAGCATGATGCGAAGAGAAACAGGGCTTAAACCCGCCCATTTCAACGTACAGGACCGGTCCGATACGCTGATGAATTATTTCCTGGGGGCCTATTTTCTGTTTGGCCTGGTATTCGCCTTTTTTTACGATACCTGGATGATTGGAATTGGCGTAGGCGGCCTTTCCTTGTCAGCGTATTATATAACGAAACTAGCCTGGCCGAATTCCTGCCGCTACCAATATGTCCTGAGCATTGTGCTGGGTGTTTTTACGGCGCAGTTCATCTATCAGCTGCACGGCCTGTTCGAGATGCACTTTTTTGCTCTTATCGGCAGCGCCATGCTTATTACCTATCAGAAATGGAAGCTGCAGTTGCCGATGTTGGTCTTCCTGCTGGTACACCACATTTTGTTGAGTTGGTTGCAATATGATGGCTTTAGCCATGTTTACCTCGGCCAGCCAGATCATTTCAATTTTCAGACGATGGTGATCCATATCCTGCTCATGGCGGTATTTTTTTTTATTTGCGGGCTTTGCGCTTTTCAGCTACATAAATACCACCGGATCCAGTTGCACCAGACCGCCCGGATGAAGCAATTGCAGCAAGAGGCTCAGCTTACCACCGCCAGGCGGAGCAGCCAGGAAGCGCTGGAAGAGCGCAATATCATCCTGGAAAGTATCGGTGACGCCTTTTTTGCCGTCGATAAAAACTGGGACGTTACCTACTGGAACCAGATGGCGGAAAAAGTTTTATATAAAACCAAGGCAGAAATGCTGAACCATAGTTTATGGGCGGTATTTGCCACTTCCGTTGATTCGGCTTCTTACCGGAATTACCATGAAGCCGTCCGAACCAACGTGGCCGTGCACTTTGAAGACTATTTTGAACCGCTGCATAAATGGTACGAGATCAGCGCCTATCCCTCCGCGGTGGGACTGTCCGTTTATTTTAAGGATATTACCCAGCGAAAGCAACATCTTGCCGAACTCCGCGAATCTGAAAAAAGATACAGCGATGTGTTTCATTTCAGCCCTGCCGATGTGGGTCGTTGACCTGGATACGCTAAGGTTCATCGATGTCAATCAGGCGACCATCGACCATTACGGCTATAGCCGCAAGGAGTTTTTGACCATGACGCTGCGGGACATCCGGCCCGGAGAAGAACTGACCAGCCTGGAGCGCGACCTGGCCGAGGATAAAACAAACCCCGCATCACGCCGGACCGCTACCCATCAAAAGAAGAACGGCGAACTGATCAGTGTCGAGCTCCGGATCGCGCCGTTTCAATATAATGGTGCGCCGACTAATATCGTGATCGCCAGCGATATCACCGAACGCCTGCAGTATGTGAAAGCCGTCGAAACGCAAAACGAAAAGCTGATCGCTATCTCCTGGATGCAATCCCATGTTATCCGCGCGCCGCTGGCCCGGATCATGGGGCTTTTACCCATGTTCAGTGACCCCAAAACCTGCAGGAAGGAAAAGAAGGACATCCTGGGTTACCTGATCGACTCGGCAGATGAACTGGATGAGGTCATTAAAAAAATATCGGAAGCCACCAGCGTCGTCGCGGTCAAATAATGATATTCTTTAAACATAGCTCAAAAAAGTGAACTGAAAATTTGACACCGGCGCTGAAATTTTTTCAGCCCGAAACTGTAAATTTTTCAGCGTTGGGGCATTGGCATAGGGCTTGTAATAAGCTACTTAGTTTAATTAATCTTTTGTTCAATTATTTTTTAAAGTAAAATTTAAAGGAGAAAAGGCCATGACCTTAGTTAAATTTAAACCAACAAACAACGCATTAATGCCAGGCTTTAATGACGTATTCGATTCCATCTTCAATGACACCTTTTTCAGTGACCGTCTGGTGAGCCGCGTACCTGCCGTGAACATCAGCGAAAGCGAGAACAACTACCAGGTCGAATTGGCTGCGCCGGGCCTGAAAAAAGAAGACTTCAAACTGAACCTGGAGCGCAACCAGCTGACCATTTCGGTAGAACAGTCTGCTGACCACGAAGACAATCAAAAGAATTACAGCAAGCGCGAATACAGCTACAGCTCGTTCGTGCGGTCCTTTACGCTGCCTGAAAGCGCCGATCACGGTCAGATCGAAGCCAGTTATGTGGACGGGGTATTGAAGATCGATATCGCCAAACGCGAAGAAGCCAAAGCGGTGCGCCGCCAGATTGAAATTAAATAAGCGGAGTAGTTTTTAATCATCGGGCTCCTGCCTTGGCAGGAGCCCTTTTTTTAACAGCTATGGAAACACAATTTTATATCCTGCTCAGCCTTAAAACCACGCAAGGCTATGTCGATTACGGCCAGTATTTCTTCGGGAACGAGCGTGAAGCGGCTTATGGTTTGTTCCGCCAGCTTAAGGGCGATCCGGATATGGTCGCCAGTTGCCCGCTGCATATCGACTTGATGGAGACCATTAATGGCCTGCCAGTAAAAATGGAAAGTATGTGCTGCACCCTGGAGGAACTCGGTTTCAATTGTAAACTCATCGCCAAAGAGATCTTCCGTCTAAAGAATTTGGAGGAACTGCCATGAAAGAGAAGATTGGTTTTTATAGTTCGCTGCTTTTTTCGCTGCTGTTCTGCCTGTTGTTGTTCGATGGCCTATTATGGCTCGCCGGAAGGATGCATCAGATGCCGGGCAGTCACCGGCAAGTGCTGCTCACCGGGTTTTTATTGTGGTTCGTTTCGCTGATACTGGGGCGCGGCCGCGATGACGACTGGGCAGGGCAAATGTAGCGAACGGGCACTTAGGCGATGCCCGCAAACAATTCCGGGTCTTGATTGCTGTTCTTTATATCCGCGCCCCAACGCTTTTAGCTTAAGAATGACATGAACAAAGCGTTATTAGCCCTAAAGGCCATATTAGCCAAAAGAAACCTCGTGTTTTTGCCCCTGGTCGTTATTTCAGTGGTGGCCCTGATCTTATTGAATTATTTTACCATCAAGATCATCTCCAGCGCCCGCGCCTATGTTAACGGGGAATCCCAGTACTCGAAAAGCCAGAAGGATGCTTCCGCCCACCTGGTCAATTACGTCTACCGGTCGGATCCGCTGGATTACCAGCTGTTCCTGCAGGACTTAAGTGTGCCGATCGGCGACAGACAGGCGAGATTAAACCTGATCAGGGGATCCGACCAGCAAATGATCCGCGCCGGCTTTTTAAAAGGCAAAAATCACCCCGATGATATCGCGGATATGATTTGGCTGTACCGCCGTTTTCATGGACTTGCAACTTTCCAATACGCGCTGAAAACCTGGGAAGAGGGGGACCAATTGGTCAGCCAATTGCTGGAAACGGGTAAGGCGATCCAGGCGACGGAACACCTGGAAAAGCTGCCTGAAGTGCAAAAACGTTTGCTGGTCAATCAGATCGACCAGTTGTCCGCCCGGCTGACTGCTAAGGAGGAAGAATTCTCCGGCCAGTTCGGGATCATTTCGCGGCAGGCGGACCGCTACATTTTCATTTGCAATTGTTTGCTGACTCTGGTCATCTTTGGCTGCTCACTGGCCTATGCTGACCGGATAATCAGGATGCTGGCGCGTTTAAACCACGAGATCGCTGACAAAAATCAGGCGCTGACGGATACCAATGAGCGCCTGGATAAAATGATGTTTACCGTTACCCACGACCTGCGTTCGCCGCTGGCTACCGTCAGCGGTTTGATCTGCTTGCTGGAGGAGGAGACGGATGAGGCTGCCAGAGCCGGTTATTTGTCCATGATGAAGAACTGTATCAGCCGGCAGGATGAATTCATCAGCGCGATGCTGAACGCGGAAGCGGAAAAGCAAGCGTCCCCAGAATGCGACCTTGCCCAGTTGTTTAACGATATCCAAGCGCAGCATTACCTGGATGCGGCCGGCAGGCCGGTCGACTTCCGGACTTCGCTCGGCGTGGCCCATGTAAAAGCCGAGCCGCTTAAACTAAAGACCATTTTTAATAACCTCGTTTCCAACGCGATCAAGTATTTCGATTATACGAAAGACACATCAGTGAAGATCCATATCACTGTAAAGACCGACAAGGCGCAGGTCGTTTTCGAGGTCCGTGATAATGGCATCGGGATCGCCAAAGCCGACCAGCGGAAAATATTTGATAAATTCTTTATGAGTCATAGCCATCGCGCCAGTACCGGGCTGGGCCTTTACCTGGTGAAAGAAGCGGTCAATGAATTACACGGAAGTATCGAGGTTAGTTCAGAACCTGGCAAGGGCAGCCTATTTACGGTCAGGATCCTGGCTGACAGGCCAGTCTTTTAAAATCACTATCTTTGCAAAAATACCTGCAAGTGAAGAAGAAAGTGTTGATTATTGAGAATGACCAGGATATCCGCCATATCGTGGAATATGTTTTAAACGAACACGGTTTTGAAACGCTGAGTATTCCCGAGCCGCAAGACCTTTCAGCGATCGCCCCGTTCCGTCCGGATGTAATCCTGCTGGACGAATTTATCAACAGCAAGCCAGGTCACCGCTTATGCCGTAAGATCAAAAAAGTACGGGCCCTGGCCGTTATCCCGGTGATTATCCTGTCGACGGCCAATGATATTGAACTGATCGCTGCGGAATGTGAGGCCAATGATCATATCCGCAAGCCTTTTGACGTAGAAGATATGGTGGCTAAAGTCGTCCGGATGGTTAATCATCCGCCGCTGGCTTATGGCGCTGAATAAGCCCGGCGCCCCACAGGCCATCGGCCTGTTAACGCTTTTTTTCTAGGAGCGGCCGGCTGTCGATCCATTCCCTGGCCAGGTCAAGCTCTGTAAAGTATTGCGTCGTAATAATCCCCGCCATGATGTCGATACTTTTTTTCGCGGACAACTGGCTGAAGGTACTTGGTGAAAAAAGATGCGCGAAATACTTCAGGCCTGCTTTTTCCATCATGGGAAACCATTCATTGCCGACCCATTCCACGGCGTCCGACCAGTTTCCCAACACGTTGGTATTGTCATTGACAATACGGTCGCATTTGTTTTTTACCAGGTAATCCAGCATCAGCAGACAACCCCGTTTTACGGAATCGAAATCCTGGAAACCGGTCCAGTCGACTTCCATTCTGCCAGTTTCCGGCAGATAATGGATCGTGATCTTATTATCCTGGTAATTCGTTTTCGTATGAATGACCGGCACGGGTACAGCATCGGTGGTTAATGGCAGCCGGAAATAAAAAGTAGAACCTTTGCCCAGTTCGCTTTCGATCCAGAAACTACCCTGGTGGCGCTTTAAGATCTCCGAAGAGATAAATAGCCCCAGGCCCAACCCTTCGAAACGCATGGCCGTATTGTCGACCCGGTAATAACGGTCAAATAATTTATCCAGGTTCTCCGGCGCGATCCCGATCCCGAAATCCTGTACCGACACCATGATGCTATCATCTTGTTGTTTACCATTGACGAGAATACGCGTCCCGTCCGGCGAGTATTTGGCGGCGTTGGTCAGGAAATTATTCATGACCTGTTCCAGCCGGAGCCGGTCACCGGTAAAATTAATATCCGGTGCGCTTTGCAGGATAAGCTCATGCGTCGCGTTGTACTGCATATTGGCGATACTGTCACGGAGCAGCTGGCTGAACAGAAAGGATTCCAGCGCGTAATTCATCTTGCCGGCATTGATCTTGGTCACATCCAGCAAGTCACTGATCAGCCGTTCGAGCCGGTAAATATGTTCCGCTGATTTATCAATAAAACCCGTCAGCGGGGCTTCCGTCGGGACGCGCTTCATGAGTTGGTTAAAAGCCTTGATGCTGGTCAAGGGCGTTTTCAGCTCGTGGCTGGCGATCGACAGGAACTCATCCTTTCGCTGCTCGTTTTCCTTTTGTTCATGGATGTCTGTGCTCGTGCCCACCCAAAGCTGGATTTGGCCGCCAGCGTCTTTATGTGCCGAATACCGCGACAAATGCCAGCGGTACTCCCCGTCATGCCGGCGGAGGCGGTGTTCCACGGCGACGTCTTCCCCTCGCTTCATCGCTTCCGGCCAGGCGACCGCCGCAATGGCCCGGTCGTCCGGGTGCAGCATATCCCATATTTGCTCCCGCAACGCTTCAAAGCCCGCTATACCTGCATAGTCATACCAGCCCTGGTTATAATAGGTCGCCCGCCCTTCCGGATCGGAGGTCCATATCTTATGCGGTATCGCATCCGCCAGAAAGCGGAACAGTTCGCCGCTTTCCTTTAAAGCCAGTTCGGCGGCCTTGCGTTCGGTCACGTCCACGATCACCCCGGTGAACACTGCGGGCCTGCCTTCGGCATTCAAGGCGGTTTGCCCGCGGGCGAAGAACCAGCGGGTGGTATCGTTTACGATCACCCGGTATTCAGTTTCATACTGGTCGCCCATTTGTATAGATTCCTTGCGCTGCTGATCGATCATGACGCGGTCGTCGGGGTGGACCTTGCTGCTCAGGTCGGCTTGCTTGCAGCCCTGCGGCGGATAGTCAATGCCGAACATGCGGGATAGGTTCTCATCGGGGTAAAGCACATCGTTTTCAATATCGAACTTCCAGGTGCCGACCAGCCCGGAAGAAAGCGAAGACTGTAGCTGCTCCTGCGTTTTCTCCAGTTGCTCGTTCAGCCGGGCGTTTTCCAGCGATAAGCCGATATGGTTAGCCAGGTTTTGCGCAAAACGCAAATCGGCGGCGTCATAGTAATGGCCGGTTTCAGCGGAGACAAAACTGATGATACCGCTGATCGCTTCTTTATTAAATATGGCCACCGTAATGACCGATTGCAAGTTCATCTGCAAAATGGATCCCAGCTGTGCCGGATCCTTGATCGAGGCCCGTACCATGTCTTCCGTTATGACGGGGATAATACTTGGCTCTCCGGTTTTGGCCACCTTAGCGGTACCACTATCGCTGGAAAGGTCGGTCGGGTAGATATCCCTATATTTCCGGGCCCAGTTGATCATCTCCGGCTCCTCATGGGCCAGCACCAGTTCGGACAACTGGCCGTCTTTTATCAGGTCGATGCTGAACCAGGTGGCAAATTTAGGTACGATCAATTGGGATATTTGCGCCAGCGCGCCCTTGGTATCCCGTGCTCTTGATAACGCTTCGGTCGCCGTATTGAGATAAGCCAGCAGGTCCTCTTTTTTCTTTAATGCGCTGATATTCCGGATAAACCAATAGGTCAGGCTGACCTGCGCCTCATCGGTAAACACCATAGAACTCACCAGTACCGTGGTGATCCCGCCGTTTCCGTCCGTCAGTGTAAATTCATCATCTGAAAGCACCGGTTTAGCCTGCCCCTTAAAGAAGCCGCTCGCGGGCTGTCCCTGGCAACCGATGCCCGGAAAAAAGTCTTTGACGGCTTTTGGATTGGCGTAAACTATCAGGCCGTCCGCGTCCAGGGCGATCACACCGCCGGCACTAAAGTGATGAACTTGCTGAAAATCGCTGTGGCTTACCATGGCAAATTTAGGCTAAAGATAGTAAAATGACGCGATAGCAATACCGACCGATAAGCATCAACAAAAAATAAGAGGTTTGGTTTTCCGGCGTAATATACATCGATCATATCCAGACATATTTATGGATAATGGATGCCATATTATAGATGTCAAAGGGCATTTCCATATAGGCATCGGCCCGGAACGTGATGGCAATCGTGGCGATAAAGGGAGGCAGGGATAACAGTATCAGCGGGATATGCCGGGTGGCAGCATTGGATTTTAAGCTGATACACAAACTGCCGGGATCGCTTCCCACCAGTCCATGGTCCAGCAGGATCAGGTCCGGGCGAAGCGTGCTAATGTCCGCGAGCGACAGCAGGTACCCGGAGCGAGTGACATGATAATCCCGGTGCAGGATCCGGTCCAGCAATACCAGTGTGTCCCCTCGTTCCATCACCAGTATTGTTTTCATCTGCCAGCAAGTTAGCTAACTATTCACCAAATCAGGCATAACCCAACTTTTTAGCCGGGCATTCGTATACAATAAAATAAATTATTAGTTTAATTTATTAATTCATTTAAAAAAACAAACACCCGCAAGTGATGATGATCAGGGTATTTAATGATAGCCATCACTATGGAGCAGGCCGGGATATTTTACTTTTACCCTATCAATAAAATAAAAACCAAATGAAAAACAAAGGAGCCTTTGCTTGTTGTTGCAGGCGGGCAACATGATGCCGCAGGTCAATTGTTTAACGCAGTTCTTCAAACAGCCGGGCGCGTTTCTTGTGCTGTTAGGCTTTGCTATCAACTGCAGCGGGCAGACCACGGACTACAAGGTCCACGCCAACATCATCTACCGCTTTACCAAATATATCCAGTGGCCCGAAAACAAGCAGTCGGGGGATTTTGTGATTGGTATCATCGGTGATTCTCCTTTGTACGAGGAACTCAGCGCTTTAACAGCCAATAAATCCGTGGGTGACCAAAGGATCATCGTCAAAAGACTTTCCGAAAGTGCCGCGTCTTATTCGTGTCAGATGCTTTTTATCAGTGAGGAAGAAAGCCGGACCCTGAAGCGGATCGCGGCACTGACCGCTGACCGGCCCGTTTTGCTGATCACGGAAGAAAACGGCCTGGCCAAAAAAGGCGCGTGCATCAACTTCATCATCGTCGATGACCGGCTGAAGCTGGATATCAATAAAAATAACGTCCTTTCCCGTAACCTGGATATCGCTTCCGATTTGCTGAAACTGGCCACCATCATCACCAATGATAATGTCATTGCTAATTCCCCGAAATTATGAACATTTACCGAAGCCTTTGCTGCGCTATCCTCCTTTTGTTGAGTTGCACTGCGGGCTATGCCCAGCAGGATACCACCAGGCTGGAAGACCTGAGCCTGAAAGCCCTGCTGGACGTCAAGGTGGTCACCGCCAGTAAAACCTCGCAGAACTCTGGCACCGCCCCGGCCACGGTAACCGTGGTCAGCAGGGAGCAGATCCGGATGCGCGGCTACCAGTCGCTGCTGGACCTGATCATGGACCTGCCGGATATGAAGGTGGATGATAAAATTTATCCCGGTTCGCGGAACAGCATCACCGTCCGGGGCATCCAGGGGCAGCAAAACTTCGTGATCCTGCTGGATGGCGCGAAGATATCCTCTCCGACGAACGAGGCCCTGCCCGTGATGGAAAACTACCCGGTGAACCTGGCCGAGCAGGTGGAGGTACTGTACGGCCCCGCCTCGGCACTATACGGTGCGGATGCGGTATCCGGCGTAATCAATATCATTACCAAAAAGCTGCCGGCGAATAAAGATATGATCCTGGATGCCAGTGCCATGGCCGGGAGTTATGGTTATATTAACCATACGCTGTTTTTAGCGAAAAAACTGGGTACAGGCGCCAGCCTGACGATCTCCGGGCAATACAATTATGACAGCCAGCCGGATTACACTAAGGTGTACCCTAATGATCCTCAATTGAGCAGTGCCCCTCTACAGACCGGCCTGTTCCATACGATCTACGGTCCCGCGAAACCGCTTGCGCCGGTAAATCCGGCTTACCAGGCGCCGACCGTTGCCTATAACCTGTATGCGGCTTTAACGCTGGATGCGTTTACTTTTTCCGTATTCTCCAATTATACCCGTACCCCCAGCGCTTACAGCAATAACACCAATAACGCGGTCTATAATCCAAATGTCTTTGTCGGCCAGCGGGTGACTACGGCCAACGCGGCTTATAAAAAAGTCTTTAACCGCTTTGTTTCCAGCAGTTCGCTCACGGCCAGCAATTACACGATGGACCCGGGGTCGAATTACCGGAATATGTTCACCGGCATGGAGCCGGTCTATAAATATTCGGCTTCCACCAATATCAAAGCGGAGCAGCAGCTCGACTATAAGGCATCCGGCAAATTAGACCTCACCGCGGGCGCCAGCGCGGAAAGCTTTAGCGCGATCCCGCAAAGCGCCGACCTGGATGACCCGGCAAATACCAATGGCAATATCGAAGGGAGTTATGCCGGCACGGATAGCTATTACCGTCCCGAAGGTTTGTCCGCGAAATTTTATAATATCAACTATTTCAACCTGGGCAGTTATTTCCAGGCGCAGTATGCCCCGTTAAAGCAGCTGAGTTTTACATTGGGGGCCCGTTATGACAACAATTCCCGCTACGGCAGCAGCTTTACCCCCCGCCTGGGCATGGTTTATAAACCCTTACCGGCAACAACCATCAAATTGCTGTACGGCAGCGCTTACCTGGCCCCGGCGCCTTCTGACAGTTACGCGCAGTACGGCTCCTTTACCACTGCGGATTCCGGCAGGACCTATCATTCTACTTTTTTACACCTGCCCAACCCCAACTTGAAACCCATCCGTTCGCATAATATGGAACTGAATCTCCGCCAGTATCTGACCGATAATTTTACGGTTACCGCGGATGGCTATTATACGGTATCAACCGGGTTGCATACCACCGCAGATGATAATGCCTCGACGCATTTATACCATAATA
>Ga0206923_1076_pt1 | contig 22484 bp, 19 predicted proteins | sample Alteio_BWOrgHeat_64_FD_152961 | JGI IMG/M metagenome (GOLD analysis project Ga0206923, IMG submission 152961) | Enriched cells from forest soil in Barre Woods Harvard Forest LTER site, Petersham, Massachusetts, United States -... | ecosystem: Environmental > Terrestrial > Soil > Temperate forest >...
TTAGTACTTACCGAGGGAAGCCCTATAACTCCGGAAATTGGGTCGCTTCCGTATTTTTTTAACAAAGAAAAAAATTCCAGGCAGTTATTGGTTAAGAAATTGTTCTTACTTGATAAAAATCAAAAGAAATTGATCTTTAAGGAATATTGTGCTCAAATTGAAAAGATTAGAACTAATGGCATTCAAATTTCACACCTCGATACACATCAGCATATGCATGATATGTGGGGAATTATACAAATAATAGTTCAGCTGTTAAAGATTTATCAAATACCTCATATGCGCATTCTTAATAACTTAAATGTAACCCAACATCATAAATATACCTATAGAACTCTGGTGAACGGCTACTTAAAGTTTAGAGGGGTAAATTACACCGATTATTTCGGCAGCCAGGAAGATTATTTAATTGCTTTAAAAAAGAATCAAAATATTTTCGACAAAAAAACAGTGGAAATTATGGTGCATCCGGATTATAATTCACAGGGGAAACTAATCGATTTATTTCCTAAAGCTGAATATGATTTTAATTTTATAAATCAATAAGTATTTATTAGTATATTGTATCAGTAAATATTTAATAATAGTATAAGTTAACGCTATGGGTATTTATAACAAACAATAATAAATTAGGTAAGATATACACCTTATTTTTTTACTTATAATGAACAATTTTATATGAGGTGGTATTTGATAATTATTTTATTTTTTTTTAAAGTATCTGTAGCCGAAGCTAAAAATTATTATTTTTCGTCTGTAAGCGGTAATGATACTTATACCTCAACACAGGCACAAAGTCCCTTAACTCCGTGGCAAACACTTTCAAAGCTTAATAGTTTTTTTCCCAATTTTTCTGCTGGTGACTCCATACTTTTTAAAAGCGGGGAAACGTTTAACGGCAGCATTATTATAGCTAAATCTGGTACCGCCGTATCGCCCATTGTATTAGGAGCATATGGAACAGGGGCAAAGCCAATAATAAGCGGATTAACAACATTATCATCTTGGATCTCGCTGGGAGGCGGTATATATCAAAGTAATTGTTCATCATGCGGCGTAAGTGCTAATATAGTTACAGTTAACGGTATTCAAAAAGCTATAGGAAGATATCCAAACACGGGATATTTGCATTATCAATCTCATGCGGGTAGTGTTTCGATAACAGATGCACAATTAACAGGTACTCCTAATTGGACCGGAGCCGAAGTTGTTATCAGAAAAAATCACTGGATAATTGACCGCAACATTATTACCGGCCAGGTGGGCGGTACTATAACATATACATCAGGATCAAGTTATGCAGGTACGGACAATTATGGATATTTTATTCAAAATGACCCAAGAACATTAGATCAGTTAGGAGAATGGTATTTTAATCCGGCGAATAAAAATATGCAGATGTATTTTGGAACCGCAGATCCAAGCACCTTTGTTGTTAAAGCAAGCGCTATTGATAACATTGTTACGATAAGTAAGTTTAACTACATCACTTTTACAAATATCTCTTTTCAGGGTGCTAATATGGATGCTTTTAATATTGGCGGCGCTTTAAATATTAGTATATTAAATTGCAGCATAGATTTATCCGGAATTAGCGCTGTTTTTGGGAAAAACATGGGCACGTCTTCAGCTAATTTCAACATGCAAAATGCCACTATTAACCATACCAATAATAATGCTATTTCGTTGCCAAGTGAATTTACCAATGCTTCAATACAAAATAATGTTATTAAAAACACAGCTATAATACCCGGTATGGGAGTTAGTGGTGACAATGCCTATCAGGGCATTAATACCGTTGGCAACAACAGCACCGTGCAATATAATGAATTAGACAGTATTGGATATTCGGGTATTGTTTTTTACGGTACATCAATATTGATTAAGAATAATTTTATTAATTACTTCTGTCTTTTAAAAGATGATGGTGGTGGTATTTACACGTATAAAAATTTGTCAGACCCCGCACAAACCGGTTCGCAGATAAATGGAAACATTGTATTAAATGGAATAGGCAGTCTTGCGGGATTAAGCAGCACAGAAACATCTCAAGCTGAAGGGATTTATGCTGATGGATATACGGCGGGAATTAATATAAATAATAATACTGTTGCTAATTGCGGTAATGTAGGTTTATTTATAAATAGCAATACAGGAGGAAGTATTAAGAACAATCAATTTTATAACAATAAAATACAAATTTATATTAATCAACCAAATTCAGATGGGACCCCATCAAAGAATTTGTCAATGTATCAAAATATTGTTTTCCCTAAACAGGTATCTCAACTAGCCTTTAGTTATCGCAGTAATTTTGGTAATTTGGATCCTACTTTTTATGCTGATTCTAATTTTTACGCAAGGCCATTCGATGACAGGGCCATGTTCACTACAAATTATACCAGCGCTGGTAATACATTTTGGTACGGGTATGACTTACCAAGCTGGCAATTAGCTTATAATATAGATAAGAATGCAGGCAGGTCTCCGATAAGTATACCATATTATACCATAAATAGCCTTGGTACAAACAAATATACGTATGGTACTTTTGAAGGAAGAACAGATTTGCCTTTTGTTTCACCAGCTAATACTTCTTATGATAATACTGGTAAAATTGATGGAATTGGTTCTTTAAAAGTTTCCTATTCTTCAATATCTACCAATAATTTATTGAATGTTAACGTTAGTGGTCTGGGAGTAATAGATTCAACAAAAAATTATATTTTGAGGTTTAGTACCGTAGGTGTAACGCCAAGCCGGATAATTGGAGTATATCTTGCGCAGGTTGCCTCACCCTTTGCCAATTTAACCCCTGTGCAATATATACCTATTTCGGCTGCCAGAACTGATAATGAAATTTTGTTTTCGGCACCTGTGTCTTCAACAAGCGGTAAAATAGTGTTTCAATTAAATACCCTGGATGGTACAATGTGGTTTGATAATATTCAGCTATTTGAAGCCAATGTTTCTATACCAAATCCGGATGATTACATCCGCTTTGAATATAATGCAACCGCCAGCACTAAAGTTGTTTCTTTATCCAAGCCCTACATTGATGTCAGAAACAATTATTATGTAAATAATATATCCTTAAAACCTTACTCTTCTGCCATTTTAATTGATGCAAATGCAGGTTGCAAATGTGATAAACCTACAATCTTGTTGAAGTAGAGATAAAAAACAACGGGCTTTTAAAAGAATTTTACAGGTCAATATGAAAACAACGATCAATTTATATTGCAAAAAGTATAATTCCAACTGATATGTGTGGCTTTTCAGGATATTTATCCACTAAACAATTTGAACACCAGGGCTTATTAAATAAGATGGGCTTGGCCATTGAACATCGCGGACCAGACGCTTCAGGTATTTGGTTTGATGTAACTGATGGAATAGGTTTTTGCCACAGAAGACTTTCGATTATAGATTTGTCTGAGGCGGGTTCACAACCTATGCTTTCATATACAGGGAGGTATGTTATAGTATTTAATGGTGAAGTATATAATTTCCTCGATATAAAAAAGGAATTGGAAATTACGGGGAGAGGAAACTGGCGAGGTCATTCAGATACAGAAATTATATTGGCCGGTTTCGAAGTTTGGGGTTTTGAAGAAACATTAAAACGGATGCTCGGAATGTTTGCTATAGCACTTTGGGACAGGGAAAATAAGGAATTATTTTTAGCGCGCGACAGGATGGGCGAAAAACCGCTGTATTACGGCTGGCAAGGGCAAACCTTTATGTTTGGGTCTGAATTAAAAGCGCTTCGCCAGCATCCTGAATTTCGAAAGGAAATTTGCATGGAAGCTTTAGGTCAATTTTTTAAATACGGTTGTACTACATCAGGAATCAGTATTTATAAAGGGATAAAAAAATTAAAACCTGGTACTTTTTGCAAAATTTCATTATCTGATAAAGACGTAAAACATTTTACTTATTGGGATTTGGATAAGTGTATCCACACAAATCAACCTGAAAATAATAGCATAGTAGAAAATATAAACCAATTAGAATATTTGCTTACTGATGCCGTGAGCAAACAAATGATAGCTGATGTTCCACTCGGTGCATTTTTATCGGGCGGGGTTGATAGTTCAGTTATAGTGGCCCTAATGCAAAAAAAAAGCAACAAGGCTATAAAGACTTTCTCTGTAGGATTTAATGAAAAAGGATTTGATGAGGCTGTGTATGCAAAAGAAGTTGCCCGCCATTTAGGTACAGATCATACCGAAATGTATGTAAGTGCTGAAGAAGCGCAAAGTGTAATCCCTTTGTTAGCAGGTATATATGACGAACCTTTTGCGGATTCTTCTCAAATACCTACCTATTTGGTTTCAAAATTTGCTAAAACCAAAGTCACTGTGGCGCTATCGGGTGATGCAGGTGATGAATTATTTGCCGGATATGGTAAATATTTAAGCGTTAACAATACCTGGCGGGTATTATCTAAAGTACCTAAGGGCTTTCGAAAGGAATTTGGAAAATTTTTAGTTAGCAAAAGTGTAAGTAAGTGGGATTCATTTTATATGGGTATAGGAGCTGTTATGCCTGCAAAATATATGCTAACCGACTTTGGTACTAAAATGCACAAGTTTGCAAGTATGTTAAACGTTTCCTCCCAATCTGAATTGCATGAAGGGTTCACAGCGCATTGGGACATAAACGAGATACTAACTACGCCGGCCATTAATAATATATATAATTTAGAAGAATTAAAAAATATATCATTTATTGAGAAAATGATGCTTTTAGATGCTAAAACTTATCTGCCTGATGATATATTAGTAAAGGTGGACAGAGCGGCAATGGCCAATTCCTTAGAAACGCGTATTCCTTTATTAGACCATAGGATAGTTGAATTCGCTTTAAATTTACCTTTGAACTTAAAAATAAGAGAAGGTAAAGGAAAGTGGATATTGCGAGAGGTACTTTATCGTCATGTTCCTAAAGCGTTGATTGAAAGGCCTAAAATGGGCTTTTGTATCCCCTTAGATATTTGGTTGAGAGGCCCGCTTAAAGAGTGGGCAACAGATATTCTCTCGCCCGCTAATTTAGATAAGCATGGATTCTTAAATAAACAAATTATATATCAAAGGTTAGAAGAACATATATCCGGACGAAAGAATTGGCAAAATGAACTATGGGATGTTTTAATGTTTCAAAGCTGGTACGATAAGTACCATTGATCTTACTTAAACATTTTTATCATTTTCTTAAAATTCAGATGAGAATGTTTGATAACGTCGCTATTTCAATCTGGCTTATTGACGCATAAGTTCACTTATTATTTATGCAGAACTAAATATAAAAGCGTCACAACGACAGACAGCGAAGAGATAATGAGCGTAGCATTACGATAGCCTGGGTCTTCTATTGTCGATAATTTAAGTTTGCCGGATTGTACGACTATCAGATCATTACTTTTCAAATAAAAATAAGGAGATTCAAATAAATTTTTTGACGTAATATCAACATGAAAAAATTCTCTCTTTCCATTATTCTCCCTAACTAACAATATGTTGTTTCGCTCGGCCGTAATATTAAGGTCTCCCGCTAAACTTAAAGCCTCGGTAATAGTTAATCTTTCAGCATAACTGCTATAAACGTTAGGTCGCGCAACGTCGCCTAATACCGCAACTTTAAAATTAATAACTCTTACAGATGCCCTGGGTTCCATAAGAAATTTCACTAAGCTTTGATTTATTTGCACGGAAAGCTCATGAGTTGTTAACCCTGAAACCTTCATAACACCCACCTCTGGTAGATTAATATTCCCATCCTTGTCTACTAAATAGTCGTATTGAGGAATATTATTCGTGATGGACGATGTTTGTAAATTATTGTTAAAAGGAACCGATGCTTCGGGATTTAAACTGCTTATATGAATTAATAATTCATCCTGTGGTCGTATAATATGTTCAGAATAATTATTAATGTCTTCTGATATAACCGGAGATTTGCTCAAGTCCTGAAAATAGGGTATATTTTTGTATGAAACGCAGGAAGATAAAAAGAGCAAGGTAACACAAATAAAAAGTGGAACGAACGGGGTTTTTGATTTTAAGCGCATTAAATCATTTGAATTTTCTAAATATACTTATATAATATTGACATTTACCGAATTAGAACGCATTTGCTTCGCTTTTTAAAATATTGATAACAGTAAGGAACATTATTTTAACATCCAGCATTAACGACCAGTTCTCCAGATACCAGATATCGTGCTCAACTCGTTTTTCCATCAACCTGATTTCTTTGGTTTCACCCCTATAGCCATTAGTTTGAGCCCAACCGCTAATGCCCGGTTTAAGAAATTGACGGATCATGTATTTATCTATAATTTTACGATATTCTTCGGTATGTGAAAGCATGTGTGGACGAGGCCCAATAATGCTCATATAACCTAATAAAACATTAAAGAATTGTGGAAATTCGTCAAGGCTCGTTTTACGCATAAAGCGCCCGATTGGTGTAATGCGGTCGTCATCCCTGCTTGCCTGCCGGTTATCACTCTCATCATTCACACGCATACTCCTAAATTTATAGCACCAAAAAGGTTTATTGTCGCGCCCTGTTCTTAACTGTTTGAAAAGTACGGGGCCGGGGCTTTGAATTTTAATGATAATAGCTAATAGCGGGTATAGCCAGCTAAATATGAACACAATAACTACCGAACTTACGATTATATCATAAAGGCGTTTTTTAAACCTGTTCTCAATGCTTTCTAATGGTTCTTTCCTTGCACATAGTACAGTAAAATTTCCCATTTTGTCATATCTGAAATTGGTTTCCAAAGCACTGAGATCCGGAACAAATTTCAAACGTACACATTGTTTTTCTCCTTCTTTTATCAGGTCAGTAAGACTGTGCATTTGATCTGGATCTACACAAATAAATACCTCTTCTACGCCTAACTCAGCTGCTATTTTAACTTGCTCTACAACCGTTAATTTTCCATAACTTGTGTTTTTCTCTCCTAATTCTGCTAAAAACCCGACAAAATTTAAACTGCTTTGTTTTTCAAGATATGATGCCAACCTTAAAGCACCATCGTTTATTCCTAATACCGCCACTGCTTTACGCATATCATAAGATTTTGTAATCCCCGCTTGTAAAGCTGTGCCAATAAAGCGGCTTAATACAAAGCCCAATACCATTAGTGCATAAAATGAAAAAAGTATATGTTTTGGGAAATCTGCCCGGCTGCTTAAAAAACAATACGCTAAAAACAGAAATATGTGGAGTATGATACTTCGCCATGTGGCCCTATAGATAGATTCAAGTTTATGAACTGTACACTCCGAATATAAACCGAAAATGCCAGTGCAAACTACCCAAATAAGACTGAATATTACGGCGTTATATTGGTAGCTGCTCCCTTCGAGATTAAGTTCATATTTATACGATAAATTGGATGCAAGAAAAAAGCATACGTTTACTAATACAAGATCGCTGCAAGCAAGTATTATACGCAATATGTAAAAGTATCGTGTTTCCATTATATAACTTTAAATAGTTGTGTTATGATATTTTTAGTAAAATGAATACTATTTTCTGGTACTATTTGGGTTTTTATACGAATCCAGTTATTAATTTGCTTACCTGAATTTAATTGCAATCGGCTTAAGCGTATGTAGGTTCTGTCGATACTTGGGCATAATCGTTCGTGATTATCGACTTAACAAAGAGATTATGTTTAAAAATAAAATAAACTAAGCTTTTAAAATGGAACCATGTTAACTTATTGAATTTTTTCATGCTTGATCTTTGATGATCATGTATCATAACAGATGTGGGGTTATAAGTTACCTGGTAGCCTAATTTCCATGCTCTTAGGCATATGTCCTGGTCTTCAACGTACAAGAAGAATTTCTCATCAAAACCACTTAATTTATTAATATATAAATCTTTATTAATTAACATGGCTGCGCCCAGGGCCCAATCAATATGTTGAACTATAGTCTTATCAAAATCTATTAACAGATAATCATTGATGATTTTCTTTTTTGATTGATCGTTTGCTCCTGAAACTAACCTCCAAAAAAGTAGTTTTAACGTGTGGAATTTTCTGATGGAAGGTTGATAAGTATAATCGCTATTCAGCAGTTGAGGAGAAACAATTCCTGATTTAGGATTTTGTACTGCATAAGCTAATAAATTCTCCAATGATCCTTTCAGCAATATAACATCAGGGTTACATATAAAAACGTATTCACCCCCGGACATTGACACACCATAATTTGTATTGTATGCAAATCCGTTGATCTTTGAATTTACATTCAATTTCACATTTGGATAATTTTCAGTAACATACGCCACTGTGCCGTCTTTCGAGCAGTTATCTACTATAACAACCTCATAAGTAAAAGTTGTTTCCCCCATATTATCAATTGATTCCAAAAGGTTTTTCAATTTTGATAAATGGTTCATTGAAACAATAACAATCGATACGTCAATTTTTGAATCTTTCATCATACAGTTAATTTTAATAGGGGTAATAACTATCTTGAACTTAATATACGATGTAAAATTATCTTATAAGGAAATAAATCGCAATAGCCCTTTAAGGCTATGGTGCCTGTTTTCACCAAAGCTTAGTGTACTTACTACAATCAATAATATTGGATATAAATTATTGGTATTTTTTTACTTTCAATATATAACTACATTATCACTTCCAGTAAGGAAGTTTGATTAACTGCGAAAACTCACTGCAGAAAACGAGTTTTTGTAACCAACTTTGAACACAAAATAGCGTGATTTAATGGCATTTTATTGTGCCTTATAGAAGACAATAACAAAACAATTAATCCAACCCCAACAGCTTTGCAGGATTGTTACGTGCCATCAGGTCTATTTCATATTCGGTTATTCCACCGGCTTTTAGCTCGGTAATAAAGGTAAGTATACCGTCGGGATGTAAAGGATTACCTTTTTGACCAAGATCAGAGTCGATCAAAAAATGTTCAGCTCCCACAGCTTTTATGGCGCGAAGATAGGCGGGAATACCTATCGGGCTATCACTTTTTGCCCCGGGGAAGCCTCCGGGTTGAAAGCATAATTCAATAACAGCGCCCATGGCACCCATTTGTTTCAGTTGATCAATATTTGCACCCTGTAACAGCGCGTGGGTAACCACTATATTTTTAACACCGGCCTGTTTTGCTGCCGCGATAAGTATCAATGATTCTTGAGGCGAGGAGTGGCCCGTTTCAAGCACCAGGTTATTTTCTGCTATCACCTGGAATACTTCGGCCATTTCGGCTACGGGCTTGCCGTCTTTCACTACCGCGACAAATGGAGGATGGCCTGCCGCGTGACCTACAATAAATTCAGCGTCGGCAGTAGGTAGCCATACCACTTTACCACGGTGCCCTTCAACCTGTGCCATGCGGCGTACAGCCTCCGCATTAATGCCACCTACCGAGCGGTTAAGCACAATACCCCCGAAAACTTCTATGCCGGGCACTTCCTGCATAGCCAATTCGGCCCTATTGGCGGTTGATGAGTAATGGTTTTTTAACACAATACCCCTCATACCCGCCTGTTTAGCCAAACGCGCCAGTTGCAAGTCGTTTATAGAACGTGCAATTACATCGGGTCCGGTATGTGCATGGAAGTCTATTACCCCCCTTAATGAATTGGTATCAGCTGCTAGTGTGGTTTTAGTAATATGCTTTGATTGCGCGTGCGCTATGCCGCATGATAAAAGCATCATCCCTGCAAAAAGCAAACGCGTTGTTGTTGATATCATGATATTTGGTTTATTGATTACAAGGTTGCTTACTTCGGGCTGTTCAACAACTCAATTATACTGTTTTTCATTTCGGGCAGCTTAAAGTCAAACGCTATATGGCCTTTGTCACTGTTAAGCAACACCAGTTTGGCAGGCAGCAGCTTTGAAAACTCCATTGCAGGATGCGGGTTAACCATATGGTCATACCGCGACGAAATGATCAGCATTTTAGCGTGTATAGCAGCAGCGGCTTCCTGCATAGAGCCATGATAGTTTTTAGATATATCATGCCCTATAATAGCCATTAGCTGGTAATAGCGGTTATTCCAGTCGGCTACCTGTGGTTTCTTTGTGTCTTTCATCCATTTGGTAACATCTTCGGGGTGCATAGTTGCGATCCTGTCATCTGGTGTAGTCAGAAAAAGCTCCCACAACATATTTGCCGATACGATATTTGGATTAACTGTATAATTGCCTTTTGCATAAGCCGGGGCATCTTCAATGGTTCTGCGAAGCGTTTGATAAAGCATCATATCGTAACTGCCCGGCTTCGGGCTGCCAACAATAGCGATCAGCCTGCCGGTAAAATCAGGGTAGCTTACCGCCCATTGAAAAGTTTGTATGCCACCCATTGAAATACCCATAACGGCGTAAGTATGCGCAATACCCAATTTTTTGGTCAATAGCTCATGTTGGGTTTCCACCATATCCCTGATGGTAAATGCCGGAAAGGCAGCGCCATGCTGCTTTATACTGTTTGATGGTGATGAAGAAACTCCATCGCCCAACGCATCAACTATAATTAAGAAAAAGCGTGTGGTATCAACAGATGGCCAGGGGGCGGTATTTTCAATATCAGTTGAAGTGCCCCCAAACCAGGTAAGAAACAAGATAACATTGCTTTTATCGGCATTTAAACGACCATGAGTACGATAACCCAGGGTACAATCATTGATAATTTTGCCCGATTCCAGTTTAAAATCGCCGATGGATACCTTTTTCAGGTTGTTTTGGGCCATACAGTTATATGCAGCAAAAAAAAGGATGAAAATGAAGCTGATCTTTTTCATGATGATGGTTAAAATTGGTTTGATTAAGCGGTTAAATATAATGCAATATAGCAAAGCGATGAATTTAAGGATCACTATGTAAAAGAATTATTATAATAGGGCCAACCTTGCGGGTTTTAATAGCTTTGAGCCGTTAACCATTAAACATAGCTAAATGAACAGAATATTTTTGGGTGCTACAGGGTTTTTATTGACAGTAATAGGTTTAACCAGCCTCACCATATTTAATACTACATCATATCCCCCGGCAAACCTTGTTCTTCCGGCCGGGTTCTCAGCTTCAATTGTTGCCGATTCATTAGGCCCGTTAAGGCATTTGATCGTAAATAAAAACGGGGATATTTATGCCAAGTTAAACTCCCTCAGAAACGGGAAAGGGATTTATTTTCTGAGCGACAGGACCCATGATGGTATTTTTCAAAAAAAGACCGCTTTTGCAACTTATCCGGGTACGGGTATCAAAATAAAGAATGGCTATCTCTATTCTGCTTCAAATAACGGTGTTTTCAGGTATAAGTTAAATAACAGGGAAGAAGTATTAGATGCCGATAAACCTGAATTAATTGTACAGGGGCTTGTTGATAAAAGGCAGGATAACTCCAAATCCATCGCTTTGGATGATCAGGGTAATTTATATGTAACCGTTGGTTCATACTCTGACGCATGCAGGGAAAAAGGATCCGGAAAAGGCATGCCGGGTTGCCCGCTGTTAGATTCGGTAGGAGGGATATGGAAATTTAAGGCTGATAAGCTTAACCAAAGCTATGGCGACGCGGTACATTATGCAAAGGGAATAAAAAACGCGGTTGGTATAGATTGGAATACAAGCACAAAATCGCTGTTTGCTACGCAACACGGTCGCGGCAGTTTTAGTGATAAGTTTCCGCAATATTACACCGCCCAGCAAAACGCGCTGTTACCTGCCGAAACGGTGTATGAATTACATGAAGGGGCCGATGCCGGCTGGCCATTTGTTTATTATGATCATTTTCAACATAAAAAAATGCTGGCACCCGAATATGGCGGGGATGGAAAAACAACCGGAGATGATAAGTACCTGGAGCCTGCTATTGCTTTTCCGGCTCACATGGCACCAAACGACCTGCTTTTTTATACAGGCAATATGTTTCCCGAAAGATATAAGAATGGCGCGTTTATAGCCCTGCACAGCCTGTCGGCCCAGCTAAAAAAGGGATACCTTGTGGCTTTTGTGCCGTTTAAAAACGGCAAGCCATCAGGAGACTGGGAAATTTTTGCGGATAATTTTACAGGCGAGGATATGGCCAAACCAACCGGCCCCATGCAATATCGCCCAACAGGCTTAGCACAAGGGCCCGACGGCTCATTATATGTGGCGGATGATCTGAAAGGGGCTATATTCAGAATTGTATATTCAAAGTAAAACAACAAAGCCCCGATATTACTATCAGGGCTTTGTACCCAGCGCCGGAGTCGAACCGGCACGGTTTCCCACAGGTGTTTGAGACCAGCGCGTCTACCAATTCCGCCAGCTGGGCTTGCTTTTTATCTGAAGGTGGATTCAGGCCCTCAGAAGCGGGATGCAAATGTATTTAAACTCTCCTTAATTCGCAACAGATATTTTTGGCGGTAATAAATATTGGCTATCTCAGTCAGGCGGCTTTCTTTAGCGGTATCATCCAATTGTTCATAATCGCTGGTCAGGTTTGCCAGGCTTTCGTCTATATCGCCTTCAACAGCCAGCACTTCGGCAGTAACGTTAGCCAGGTCGTGTGCTGTTTCCACATCCATCAGGCGCTCGTTAATGTCCATCATCTCCATTAAAAAATCAGCCGGAAGCTGTGGTTTGGCACCGTCAGCTACAAGGTCGTGCAGCCGCAGTATATATTCCAACAGCTTAGCCGGATCAGAAAGCGTTTGATAAGCCTTATTATTTATGGTAGACAGCTCTAATATTTCCTGCTGTTTTTCTTCATCCTCGTTAGCATAAAAATCAGGATGATATTGCTTGCTTAACTCGTAAAACTTCTTCTTCAGTCCAGCCTGATAAGGGTGGAATGATTGCGGGATACCGTAAAAGTCAAAATAATTGATCATGTGGTAAAGTTAACTGTAAGAAAATGCAATTAGTGCCTAAACATAAAAATTCTCATCTTTGCGGCATGACATTGTTTGAACAAATGCGGCAAAAGCCGTTTTTTATATTGGGCCCCTGCGTAATGGAAAACCAGGAGTTGCTATATACCGTTGCTGATAAAGTGGCTGAAATAGGGCAGAAGTATCCTGTGCAGGTAATATTTAAATCATCATTTGATAAGGCTAACCGTACCTCTATTCATTCGTACCGGGGCCCGGGTATTGAGAAAGGCATGGAAATGCTGCAAAAGATAAAGGAAAAGTTTAATCTGCCTGTTACTACCGATATTCACGAGCCCCACCAGGCCGCTATTGCTGCCGAAGTAGTTGATATATTACAGATACCCGCATTTTTATGTCGCCAAACCGACCTGCTGGTTGCAGCAGCCCAAACCGGCAAAGTGGTAAACATTAAAAAGGCGCAGTTTTTATCAGGACAGGATATGTTTTACCCGGCGCAAAAGGTTGTGGAAGCGGGTAATACACAAGTAATTTTAACCGAACGTGGTAATTCATTTGGCTATAATAATTTAGCTGTTGATTTCAGGAACATTTATGATATGAAGCAGTTTGGCTACCCGGTTTGTATGGATGCTACACATTCGGTACAGCGGCCGGGCGGTGCTGGCGGTAAAACCGGAGGAGATCGTACCTTTGTGCCCATGATGGCGCTTGCTGCCAAAGCTTTTGGTGCCGATGGCTACTTTATGGAAACACATCCCGATCCCGACAACGCCCTAAGCGATGGGCCGAACATGGTGAAACTACATGAATTGGAAGGAATAATTAAATCGTTAATATAATTAATGTTTAGAACTCCCTCTCCTTTGGAGAGGGTCGGGGTGAGGTTATGAAAGATATTGCCAAAAGAGTATTCGATGTTGAAATAGAATCGCTGCAGCATGTGGGCGGTTTGATTGACGACGTATTTACAACAGTTGTACAAACTATATTAAACAGTACTGGTAAAGTGATCGTTATAGGTATTGGTAAATCAGGGCTTATCGGTAAAAAAATAGCGGCTACGTTTTCAAGCACAGGCACCCCAAGCTTTTTTCTACACCCCGGCGACGCGTTTCATGGCGACCTGGGTATAGTTAGTAAAAATGATGTAACTATATTAATATCTTACTCGGGCGAAACTGACGAGGTATTGAAAGTTATTCCATTTTTAAAATGGAATAAAAACCTGATTATCAGCATAACAGGCAACCCTAATTCAACTATCGCTAAAAATAGCGACCATAATTTAAATATAAAAATAACCCGCGAGGCTTGTCCGCTTGCTTTGGCACCAACATCATCAACCACAGCGGCCCTGGTAATGGGCGATGCATTGGCCATTGCGTTAATGGAATCGCGCAAGTTTCAGGAAGAGGATTTTGCAAGGTTTCACCCCGGTGGCAGTTTGGGCCGTAAATTACTTACACGGGTAAAAGACCTGATGCGTACCGATAATTTGCCATTTATTAAAGTGGATGCTTCGTTTACTGATGTGTTGTTGCGTATGTCTGAAGGTAAGTTAGGGATGGTAATAATTGGAGATAGCACCCATGTAGAAGGTATTATTACCGATGGCGACCTGCGCAGGGCGTTATTGAAAAATCCTGATACCTCAAAATTATCAGTAACCGGTATGATGACCGCGAACCCAATAATAGTTGATGCTGATGAATTTATCAGCCAGGCCGAACAGCTAATGATGGAAAGAAAAATAACCAATGTGCTGGTAGGTTCTGCTAAAGACAGAAATTTGGTAGGGGTTTACCAAATATATCAATAAGTGGGCAGGATTGAATAGTTTTTAATTCACTACTCACTATTCACAAAATTATCTATATTTGTCACTCTTAAAAAAATCCTAACTGCGGAAGTGGCGTAATTGGTAGCCGCACCAGACTTAGGATCTGGCGCTTCACGGCGTGGGGGTTCGAGTCCCTTCTTCCGCACAAAAAGCCGTTAACTGAATAAGTTAACGGCTTTTTAATTTTCTTCTCTCAATTTTTTTATTCTTTCCAATTCTAATACATCAATTTGATCTTTTGGCCGGTTAACCGCCTTTTTATTGAGTATAAGTTGGTTTATATGTAAAAAAGGCACCTTTATTCCATCCAGGTCGGCAATAGACGATATGTCAAAGCACTCGCTAAAAGTATAGTCTTCCAAGCCTTTCATATTTGTCATGATATCCAGTTCAATCATGCTGCCTACGTAAAAACTTGTCCATCCGGGTACAAACTCCATTATTTCAAGGGATGGGAAATTCCCATATCCTAATTCGATAAAGCTTTCTCTAAGTTTTTTACGGTTTTCCACTGTGTCATCAAGCCAAAGGTCCAAATCGTCTGTATTGCGGTTAAAGCCGTGAAACCTCGTGGCAAAACCGCCTACCATAATATACCTGACATGCTGATTATTAAGAACTCGCCAAAATTTAAGCAATTCATCATCTAAAATATCCATATTATTATTTGTGGCGGATAACTGCTTTTTTCAATAGCGCGTTGGTGCGCAGCATTTTGGTAAACAATTGCAATTTTTCCATATCAGGCCTGTACATATCTCTTTTTAGCCGCTCGGTTTCGGTGAGTTGGAGTATATTTTCGGGGTTATGTATATCTTTTTTTACGTTTGCCATGCTGTACTAATATACAAAATTATAAAATACTATTATTAAAATGTAGGCAGGGTTAAATTATTGATTTATTTGGCATTTGATGCTTCACCGCGTGGGGTTCGAGTCCCTTCTTCCGCACAACATGGGAATGGTATACTGCCTTAGATGATAATATCTTTAAATTTTCAAGAAATTTTAAGCAAGAAAAAGGCTTTTAGAATTGATCTAAAAGCCTTTTCTTGTTTAAAGTCAAACTTTTATAGTTTTATTTCTTAATCTATGCCCCTGAAGTGTACCTCATTATTAGCGATCGCCAATAAAAAAAAGTCCTAGAATATCTTTAAAGGCCTTTATATGTATTTAAAGTAGTAGAGACCATTTACCGCTCTATTGTATCAATAGCAGAAAATAACCTGCAATCGATCCGCCTAAAATAATAAAAGCGCTATTGATCTGCCTGAACCGAAAAAGTACTGCGGCGCTGCAAATCGCTATTACAATTCCCCGCCAATCGGTCAGGCTACCGCGGCCCAGCTGGTAACAAACGAAAACGATCAACGCGATGGAAGCTACATTGACTGCATTTAAGAAAGCACCAAACAGCTTTGAACCGCGCATTTCGCGAACCAATGGATTTAGAAAGGCGACAAAAAGGAAGGATGGTAAAAATATACCGATGGTGGAAACAACTGCGCCGCTGATACCGTTGACCTGGTAGCCGATAAAAGTAACGGATGAAAACACAGGGCCCGGTGTGAATTGCCCAACGGCAATGGCATCGATCAGTTGCCGGTGCGAGATGATACCTTTTTTTAACCAGTTCGGTATCCAAAAAAGCAAATAATACGTAGCCGCTGCCATACAAGATAGCCCCGATCTTTAAAAAAGATAAGAACAAACCAATATTAGTTGGGCTGAAAAAACGACTATCGGATGTTTGCAATAAAGCAATTGGAAACAATGAATAAATACCATTGGTTTTTTTGAGACGAATAACCATTAAACCCAGTGACACGAAGCCCGAGCCAAAAAGAATAAAGAGCTGCGAAATGCCCAGGAAACAGAGCGTTAAACAAAATATTCCAATAATTGCCAGTTCAACAGTTTGCACCGATTTTAATGCCAATGGGTAAATTGCAGCCAGGATTACCGCGATGATGGCGGGCTTGATACCATAAATAAACGGTTGCACCTGCGGTAACTGCCCATAAGCTTTGTACAACCAGGCAAAGCAAAAGGTTATTAAAACAGCTGGCATAATAAAACATAAACCGCCGATAACCAAACCCCGCCATCCGGCACGTTCCCGACCGATGTGAATAGCCATTTCTGTACTGTTAGGCCCCGGTATCAGGTTGGTAGCGCCAAGCAGGTCGAGGAAATGTTGTTCGCTCATCCATTTCCGTTTCATTACAGCTTCGTCCCGCATCATTGCGATGTGTACAGCCGGGCCACCAAAAGCGGTAAACCCCAAACGCAGGAAAAATCGGGTAACTTCTTTTAAATTTTGCTTATGATACATAATCAAATAGTGCCATAAAGCCGAAATCCATATGTAGCTGCATATGACAATGGAATAAGGTTAAGCCGGGGTTATCCGCCACAAAATCCACCTCCATTTCCTGGAAACCGCCTAGCATAGCCACATCTTTCATAATGCCTGAAGTGTGTTTTCCGCCAATCCTGGTCAGTTCAAAACTGTGACGATGCAGGTGCATTGGATGAATGTCGTCAGAAGCGTTATGCATTTGTAACCGGTAACGCTTGCCTTTTTCTAAATGAAACATGGGCTTCATGTTCATCATATCGAAAGCTACGCCATTAATTGTCCAGCGGTTAAAGCCTTTATCTGCCGCCTGTTGTTTGGCAAAGGTCATTTTTATAATTTCATCAGGTACAGGAACATGTGCATTTTTGTTACCGAATATAGAATAGTCCCATAGGTAAGGCTTAGGTTTTATCCATTGCGGCTTACCCTTTTGACCGCTGTACCGGATAATAGTACCCATGCCATTGCCGCGATCATCGTCTGCAAGGTCGCCCATGATCCATGTGCCCGGATGTTTCATTTCTACGATGGCTGATATGCGCTCGGCCGTACCTAACCATAAAACCGGTACTTCTGCCGGGTTGGGAACAGGAAAGCCATCCATGGCAATTACTTTAAAAGTATGATTTGGCAATGCCAGACTGCGGATCTCTGAGCCGCTGCCGTTAACAATATGGAACAGCACACGCTCTCCATATTTAACTTCGATAGGTTTGCCATGACCTAACTGTTTGCCATTGATGGTAAAAACCTTATAGCCTACTTCGTATCCTTTGGGTTTGTTAGGTGCTGCCTTTTCTTCTTTGTCTTGTATCGCTTTCAGTTCCGGGATTACAGGGCCACTTAAAAAATCACTGGCCATATCACCACCTTTCATAAAATAAGGTTCAAACTCTTTCAGCATCAAAAATTCTTCCCGGTCATAGCCTGTGGGCTTTACTTTTGGCTCGATATAAACAGGCCCCACTTGTCCTGAATATTGCCCGGCATTCAGATTTGCTCCTGCTAATGTATGTGTATGATAGAAACGCAAACCAGATGGCTTTGGAGTAAAAATTTCTCTACGCATTCCATGCGCCGGTATATAGGGTGTCCCTTCTTCGGCGGAACCATCTACGCTGACAGGGATAAACTGACCGTGCCAATGTAGTTGTTCGGGACTGTCGGTATCATTATAAATATCAACAATGGCCTGCTGTCCCTCTTTAAAGCGTAAAAGAGTCCCTGGAAATTGTCCGTTGTAAGTAATGGTAGAAATTATATGCTGTGGCCCAACCTCGATGAGGCCGGTACTGATACGAATTGTATAATCCGCCTTTCGCTGTTTATCTGCAGCTTCATTGGTTATTTTACCCGCTACCTGTTTAATGGGCATTAATGCGCTTGCCGGTAATCCGCTTGCCAAAGGTACAACCAAACCTGCTGCCTTAATAAATTTTCTGCGATCCATGTTTTGTTAGCTTGTTAAAGTTTCTAATCAAATTTAAACTTTAATTTAAAGCATTGTTATCTTTTGAGTATTACATAGTAACATAATTTATACTTTATTTATCACCTTGATTATCATTAAATATCTTCAAGGTTTTTTAATATAGTCTATGGTGCGTTGTATTAACCTGGTCATCTTTTGATCGGTTTTTTGTTTATGACAAAAAATAGCATTATGATATTTTAAGTTATTATACCTTTGCCCCCAAATTAATAACACATGTTAAAAAAAGTTGTTGTAACCGGCATAGGCGCCCTAACGCCTTTAGGTAATGATATAAATAGTTTTTGGGGAAGTGTTGTAGCAGGCAAAAGCGGGGCGGCCCCCATCACTCATTTTGACGCGTCATTGTTCAGGTCGCAGTTTGCCTGCGAGTTGAAAGATTTTGACGTAACAAAATACCTCGACAGAGCAGATATAAAACGCACCGACCCATACACGCAATACGCGCTTATAGCGGCTGATGAAGCGATTAAAGATTCAGGATTCGACCTGGATAAAATGGACCCGTTTGATGTGGGCGTTATATGGGGTTCGGCACAAGGGGGCATGATTACTTTTGAAGAGCAGGTAAAAGAGTATGCCCTGGGCGACGGACATCCGCGGTTCAGTCCTTTCCTTATCCCTAAGTTTCTGATCAATATGGCATCGGGCTTAATATCATTAAGGCATGGTTATATGGGTGTTAATTATGCCCCCGTTTCGGCATGTGCAACTTCTAATACAGCCATTATGGATGCGTTTAATTATATCCGTTTAGATAAGGCGAAAATTATTGTCACAGGTGGATCAGAAGCCGCTGTTACGCCTACATCGTATGGCGGGTTTAGTTCGATGAAAGCTATGTCGCACCGTAATGATAACCCGCAGTCAGCATCACGCCCGTTTGATGTGGACAGGGATGGTTTTGTAATGGGCGAGGGGGCAGGCGCATTGGTACTGGAAGAATATGAGCATGCTGTTAAACGCGGCGCTACTATTTATGGTGAGGTGCGCGGCGCTGCCATGACAGCTGATGCCTACCACATAACCAGTACACATCCCGAAGGAAAAGGGGCAACCAAAGCAATGCAGCTGGCATTAGCCGAAGCCGGTATTACCATTAATGATTTGGATTACCTGAATATGCATGCTACATCTACACCAGTAGGCGATATTTCTGAAATTAACGCGGTACTGGCATTAACCCATGGCGAAAAAACTAAAATGCAGATCAGCGGAACTAAATCAATGACCGGGCATTTATTAGGCGCCGCGGGGGCCATAGAGGCCATAATCAGCCTGCTTTCCATCAGGGATGGTATTATACCGCCAACCATTAATACGGTTACGCTTGACACGGCTATTCCCGGTAATCTTAATATCGTTTTAAAAGAGGCTATACAACAAAAGGTAAATACCGCCATGAGCAATACATTTGGCTTTGGCGGCCATAATGGTACAGTGATTTTTGGAAAAGTTTAGCACATTGCTAACTTTACTCCAATATGTCAATCCAACAACCTAAAAAATCCATTGGTTATCATTTTAAAGGTGTATTCAGCGGCTCGGTAGGTAACCTTATTGAATGGTATGATTGGTATTCATATTCTATTTTCGCGCTTTATTTTGCCGGTACTTTTTTTCCTAAAGAAGATCAACTGGCACAACTGCTCAATACAGCCGGCATATTTGCCATAGGGTTTTTAATGCGCCCGGTTGGCGGATGGCTGATGGGTGGCTATGCCGACAGGAAAGGCCGAAAATCAGCCTTAACCTTGTCTATATTATTAATGAGCGGCGGCTCATTACTTATTGCTGTTGTGCCCGGGTATAACACCATAGGTGTTGCTGCCCCGGTTATATTGGTAATTGCGAGAATGATACAGGGGCTCAGCGTGGGAGGCGAATATGGCACTGCCGCAACTTATTTAAGCGAAATAGCCCCCGCAGGCAGGAGGGGCCTTTATTCAAGCTTTCAATATGTTACTACAACACTTGGCCAGTTGATAGCCCTGGGCATACTATTGCTTTTGCAGCGATGGTTACTAACTCAACAACAGCTGACTGAATGGGGATGGCGTATACCTTTTTTTATTGGTGCATTGCTGGCTTTATCAGCGGTTTACCTGCGTAGTAATATGGATGAAACCGACGCCTTTAAACATGAAAAGACTGTTGAAGATAAACGCGGCACATTAAGTGAGCTAAAGAAATACAATAAGGAATCATTACTTATTGTGGGTTTTACATTGGGCATGACCATAACCTATTATACGCTGAGCACTTATATGCAAAAATTCCTGGTGACAACATCGGGCTTTAGTAAGAACGATGCTACGCTGATCACGATCATTGTATTAGTGATATTTATGTTAGCACAACCATTCGCGGGTATAATAGGCGATAAGCTTGGCTATAAGCGAACGATGATCATATCGGTAGGTCTTAGCCTGCTCACTACCACGCCCATCATGCTGCTTTTGGGCACCACGCATAACTTTTGGATAGCTACCTTGCTCATCACTGCGGCATTGCTGATACTAAGTTTAAACACAGCTATTTCCGCAATCATTAAAGCCGAGCTTTTTCCGGTTAATATACGTTCGTTAGGGGTGAGCCTTCCGTATGCTTTAACGGTGGCCATTTTTGGCGGAACGGCTGAGAGCGTTGCCCTGGCGCTTAAAAAAGCAGGTTACGCACAAGGCTTTTATTGGTATATGGCGTTTTGTATGCTGATATCATTAATAACAGTAATAGTAATGCCGGATACCCGGAAAAATTCAAAATTGGAGAAACCCTTAAAGTAGTTTTTAAAGTATGAAACCGATCCTTTTTATTTTAGCTATCATCCTGGGCTTTTTTAATTATGCCCAACATACAGATGCATTCAAATCATTAAGCGCACTGGCTGGCGGCACATGGCAAATGAAAACAAGCAAAGGGTTTATTGATGAACGTTGGAAAATAATAAGTCCAACTGAATTATATAGCACAGGCTTCCGTGTTATCGGAAAAGATACTACTATTGAGGAAAAAGTACGTGTTATTAAAAAAGGAGATGATATTTATTATGTACCAACAGTTAAAGATCAGAATGGCGGAAAGGAAGTATATTTTAAACTCACAAGCACCGAAAAAGGTGAGTTTATATTTTCAAACCCTGCCCATGATTTCCCCCAAAGGGTAATTTACCAGATCATATCGCGTGATTCGTTACATGCGTGGATAGACGGAGAAGTTAAAGGGAAGTTTATTAAGCAGGATTTTTATTATAGCCGGGTTAAGTAATAACAAACAAATCCGTCAGGTTTACTTTTATCAGAGTACTCAAAAGCGGTATCGGGCTTAAAGTTATTCCGTGTTAAAATATTAACAGACCTTTCATTTTCCGGCTTCAAAAAAGCAGTAATTGTTTTCACCTTTATGGTTTCAAAAGCAAGTTCTATGACTGCTGTAATAGCCTCGTTCATCAAACCCTTACCCTGAAAAGCAGGTAATAGTTCATAACCGATCTCGGCAGTATTGTTTTCAGTGGAGATATGAAAAAGACAAATGGTGCCAATAAGGGTGTTATTGTTTTTTAAATTTATCCCCCAATAAAACGACTCATTATTAGCAATTGCACTCTCAATTTTTTTTATAAAGTTTTCAGCATCCTCAATAGTTATAGCCTTTGGGCGGTCTATATATTTGTTAACACGCTCATCCGAACGCAGCAGCCATATCGCTTCTGCATCATCATTGTGCATAGCCCTTAAAACAAGACGGTCTGTTTTTAATACCGGGAATGGTTGTACGTTCAATTTTAGCATTATACCGGTATAAATATAGCTATAAGTGTCCCTTTATCCGGGCCGCTTTGCAAATCAATTGTACCTTTTAAATAAGATACACGCGAATAAATGTTTTTCATGCCTATGCCA
>Ga0206923_1060_pt1 | contig 22293 bp, 20 predicted proteins | sample Alteio_BWOrgHeat_64_FD_152961 | JGI IMG/M metagenome (GOLD analysis project Ga0206923, IMG submission 152961) | Enriched cells from forest soil in Barre Woods Harvard Forest LTER site, Petersham, Massachusetts, United States -... | ecosystem: Environmental > Terrestrial > Soil > Temperate forest >...
CGGCCGCGAGGCATAGGCGAAAAATGGGGTCCGGATTGCCGTAGTTGATCTCGAGAGCGTCGCGGGCAGATTTCCAAAACTCGGGGAACCGTCCACGGCGGAAATAGTAATTCATCAGAGCCGATCGTGGGTCCAGCCCTCGATCAACCCTATATGCTTCAAGCAGATAGCGTTCGGATTCCTCGTATTTCTGCTCCACCTCCGCACGAAATCCCCGCCGAATCCAATAACGGGATTCAGACGGGCTCAGCCTGGTGGCGGTCTCGAGCTCTTCGTCCGGATTCGCGCCGGCAGCCTCGAGGTGCTCGGCCAGGAGTGCGTGGTACATCGCGTTGGCAGGCATCAGTTCTACTGCGGCGCGCAATGCGGAAAGGTTATTCTCACGAAATGAAATATCTGCCCTCGAAAGCAGCACCGAGTACCAAATCAGTACCAGCAGACCGCAAAGGGTTAAAATGGATACAATCCGTCGAACTAAGAACATTAAAAGTTACACCGCTACTTGCGTTTACGAAGGATTCTCCATTAATATATCATCAGGTCGACCTCGGAGGTTGTTAAGGAAAATTATGCCGCAAAAGATGGCAGTTACGGTATGTGCGATTGTATCGGCTTGCACGTTAACTTTGAGCGCAGCCAACAGTCCCGTGATCGGTATGGTTTCGTCGGGCGCAGGTCAGGCTGGCGTTTCGATTGACGGCGCGCGAGTTTCGGGTAACGCGACATTATTTGATGGATCCGTGGTTTCTGCGAGCGGCTATTCGCGTCTTCAGCTAAGCTCGGGAGCCCGGGTAGATCTGGGTGCGGGTTCGGTTGTCCGGGTTTTTTCAAATCACGTATCGCTTGAGGGCGGTTCCAGTGAAGTACAGAGTGCTTCGCACTATGCGATTGACGCCCGGACCCTGAAGATTGAACCCTCTGAAGCGGGTTCAGTGGCTCGAGTCCGCTTAGATGGCGACCAGCGCGTTATGGTCACCGCGCTGACAGCGCCGGTAAATGTTTGGAACCACGATGGCTTGTTGGTTGCACGCGTTCTGCCCGAGACACCTCTGTCATTTCTTCCGCAGGCTGCAAATGGCTCGGCTTTTAGCAATTCGGGTTGCGTGGTGAACAAATCCAATGCCGCAGTCTTCGTAGACCAGACCGGCAATCAGGTTTTTGAACTGCGCTCCACTGTGAAGAGCGTGGACCTTCGGAAATTTGTTGGCAAGAGAGCGTCTGTGACCGGTACGGTGGACGCTTCTGCTAAGCCAGTGCAGGGCGCAAGTCAAGTGGTTAATGTCAGTGCTATCAGTTCTGCAACCGGTGCGGATTGTGGGCCTGTCGCAGCTCGGATTGGCGCAACGATGTCGGCGACCGGATTGGCCGCCGGCGGTGCAGCGGCTGCGGGTGCCGGAGCGGCGGCGGGTGGTGCAGCGGCAGGTGCAGCCGGAGCGGCTGCTGGCGCGGCGGGTGCAGCCGGAGCGGCCGCCGGTATCAGCGGTGCGGTGATCGGTGGAGTTGCTGCAGCTAGCGCGGTGGCGATTGGTACGACAATAGGTGTCGTCGCGGCGAATTCCAGCCCGTAGACTCCGACGCTAAACGTTTTCAGTGCTTCCTCAGAAGGCTCCAGGATGAACTCCTGGAGCCTTTTTGTTGAACTTCGCATTATTACTTGCACTAATACTGGCAATCAGCGCTACAATACAAACTATGACGGCCTTGTCGCCGTCAGGTTTTCTCCTCCCACGATCGGCGGACAGTTCCCTCGTCTGGCAAATTCCTTTTTCGATTTCACTATTGGAAGGTTAGAGGTGACACCAAATCGTCCGGAGTCCGCTGTGCCGCGGACAATCGAGCTTGCGTTACTCGGCAATCGCACGCTACAAACCCTGGTGCGTGGCAATTTCGTTTGCTTCCCTTCCCAGGCGCCTGTTTTCGGGCAGAAATCCCGCCGCGACCTGCAATGGCGTTTGGCGGTGCTTTATTTCGTTCGCGGCTGGTCTACCAGATCTATAGCCGATCGATACGGCCTGACGCGGGAGCGATGCGGTCAGATTATTTCAGACTGGCGAATCCGGGCTGTGGCTCTTGGATATATACAGGATGTGACACCGGAAGGGACGGACCTTGCCCGCCTTGCGGACTCGCATGCTGTGATGCCTGGCAACAAACACCATGCATTCGCGAACGCTCCGCGTGCGAACGGAGCCCCGCCTGCAGGAGTACCCTCAGCACCAGGCATGGTGGCGTAAAAGGATTCAGGCTGCCAGCGCGGCTCCTGTGAACAATACGAGATCGCGGACTTCTATCGCGATTTCAGATGGGTTCAGATTGCCATCGATTCTGCGATAAACCCCCTGATTGGTATCGCGTTTACGATAGTATTCGACCACCGGCAGTGTCTCCGTTGTATAGGCCGCCAGGCGCCGCGCGATCACTCCCTCGTTATCATCATCGCGTTCGATGAGCACACCGCCATCCGCCTGGCATCGGAGATTCTCCGTTGAGGCCCCCTGTTCGGCGGCGACGGCGTGAATAGCCCCGCACGTCTCGCACTGCCTCCGGCGAGCGAGCCGGCGCAGCAGAACATCAGTTGAGACATCCAGATGCACAACAACCGGACCGGGCATTCCCAAACCCAGCAGCAACTCGTCCAGTATCCGTGCCTGGTTCACCGTTCTTGGAAAACCGTCGAGGATCAGACTCGGGGCGCTGTGAGAATCGCTTTCGCGCAAATCCCGCAGACGTGAAATGACGATCTGGCATACGGTTGCGTCATCCACCAGTGTTCCATTCGCGATTGTCTGGCGGAGCCGGAATCCAGCCGGAGTATCCCGTTTCGCTTCTTCGCGCAGCATGGCACCGGTCGAAATGCAGGAGAGGCCAAGTCGCGAGGCAAGCAGGGAGCTCTGTGTTCCTTTGCCGCTTCCCGGAGCACCGATGAAGATAACGGTAGTCCCGTGTGCCTGAATCCCATCGCTCCGCCCTGCGGTTCGCGTGGCCGAACCTCCCCAGAGGGGAGTTCGCACCCGAGTATCTTCGCGCCTGTCCACCATCATTACTCTTCCAGTACAGCGGAAAGCGACTGTGGATTCAATGCGTCAGATGACGACGGTGCTAGTCGTCCGTATTGGACTATGGGTTTGATACCATATAACCCACATGGCATCGGGAAAATCGAGTGAGCTATTGGAAGACCTGCGCACAGACCTCGGACAGCGCCAGATCGGCAGAGGCATGGCCCGTCTTGATGAGGTGTGGTCCAGGACGGGCCATCTGGATCCAAATGACCAGAACTCCGCAGCCCTGCTCTGTTACGTTGCGCAGTGGGTCGATGCGGGTTGGCGCGATGTCGACATCGTGCAGAACGGCTTGGGAGCCTTCCCAAAGGGCCGAAGAGCGTCGGTCCGGCTGACCGACTATATCCATATTCTGATGGCCGAAGGAATGGTCTGGGTGAATGAAGAGCGTGTGGACCGCGCGCTCGAGAATTTCAGCCGGGTATTATCGATTCGCCATGAGATCACGGATCCGCAACTCGCTTCGCTGGCACACTTCTGGTCGGCCCGATGCCATCGCAAGAACGGCGAATACGACGCGGCTTTGACCCATACCTCGGAAGGTTATCGCTTCGCGATGGAGGCGGGCATGAAACCCATGGCCGCCGCGATGCAGGTGGCCGAGAGCTGGCTGCTCTTTCAGAAAGGACGTACCCGCGATGCGCTGAAGCTGCTGTCTGAGGCGGATGCCATTCTTTCGGCGACTGACGACTACATCACCCGCGGCAATATCCAATCCAGTTACGGCCGCATGTACCGCCGAGAGGGTCGCTACGACCTGGGAATCAGGCACTTCGGCATCGCGATCGAAGAATACACGAAACGCGATCCGGAGCATCGCAACCTTGCCCGCACCCTGGCCAACATGGGCTACGTGGAGCGCCTGATGGCTCTTCAACATCGCAAGCGAATTGACGCGGATGCAGCGCAGCGGCGCCGCAGCGAGCCCGACGTCCGCCGCGATTACGAACTTCTCCGCAGCCGCGCCCTTGCCCATCTCGATCGTGCCGCGGAGATTTACCGGATCCATTCCAACCATCGCGGCGCCGGCACGGTTTGTGTGAACCGCGGCCATCTTCACCTTGATAACGGCGATTTGCAGCGCGCCGACGATGAAGCCCGTGAAGCCTACACGTTGGGTGAGGAGAAAAAAGACTACATTCTTATGGCTCGCGCCCGGCTGCTCGAATGCATGGTTGAGAATACCAAGCTCGAGGAGGAGATTGAGGATCCAGCGTGGGTGGCACATCTGGCATTGAACGCCGCCACCGAAGCCGTAGGGCTCTCGCTGCACACTGAGAATCGCCGCCTGCAGGCCCGGGCACTGATCTGGCATGGCCTCACGTTGTGCAATACGGCGGGCGGCACCACTTCGGTGAGCGCACCCGGGAACCTGGACGCCGCCCGGGATCTCTGCGATCGCGCGGCGGCGTTGCTCAAGAATGAAGTGCAGGACCACATTTGGGAAGACCTTCAGGTACTTAAGAGCCGGGTGGTCAGCGGCGGCAATCCGGATGCCAGGCTTCAGGCCTGGTCGCAGGGGGTAGTGGGTGAGCGCAGCTTCCAGCAACTCACGGAAGATTTCGCCGATCTTGTTATTCCCAAGGTCTGGGAGCATGAAGGGCGCAAGGTGGCACGGGTAGCACGCAGGCTCGCGATCTCACCAAAGAAGGTGCGCCGTGTGCTGGCTCGGTTGGGTCTGCACGGCTGATTCGCTATATTGATGTGGGGCAGGCATTCCTGCCGGGGTTGTTTTGTCCGGCACCCGGACGCGTCTCGATTCCAGATAAATGTCATCCAATAAGAAACAGTTTGCCCTCATTGCCATCGCAGGCGGCATCTTCGCGGCGGTGATGATCACCGGTATTGTTGCCAATATGGTGCGGGGCAACTACATGGCACTCCCGCTGGTGTTCTCCGCGCTGCTGCTCGCCGTGGGTGCGATCTGGCTGGGGATCTGGCTGAACCGGCGGCGAATCCAGATGATGTTCCTCAATCCGACGCCGGATAAGTTGATTGAGAACTATCATGCGACGCTGCTGCGTGCACGAGCAAGGAAGATCCCGCATGCGGATGCGGCGGCGGCCCAGCTCTCGGCACTTGCCGCGACGGTCTATGGTCAGTTTGACCGGGCGCGGGAGGAATTAGCTGCCGTCGATTGGGAGAAGACACCAGCGATATACCGGGGACATCGTCTGGATGTACTGGCACTGATCGCTCTGTTGGAGAAACAGGACAGGGCTCGAACGTTGGAACTTTTAGCCGAGGCCCGGACACTACGGCAATCCGATCCACTGGGATCGGTGCCCGTTTTGCACGACGCGATTCTCGTGGCAGTCGGAGCGGGAGATGCCGAGTCGGTTACACGGACGCAGCGCGGTGCTGGTCGAAAGTTGGGGGCTTTGCCCGCGGTATGTGCCTGGGCACTCTCTCTTCATGCTGGTAGTACGGGGCAAACGGCAGACGCTACCCGGTACCTGGCTCAGGCGCGAGCGGCGGCGCCGTATTTCGTTGGTTTGACAGAGTAAGGAACCTGGCGGCAACTGATACAGTCCCCAATTGCCGGCCGTCCGTCTGAGTCGTCACCGCCGCACTGCGGACGCTACTGCCCCCTGACTCTCGCGGTCACCCGACGGCGAGGCCCCGGGGGAGCGGTGGTCTATTCACCTGCTGGTCCGGATCGCCGCGTGACACTGCGACTGGAATGACGTCTAGAATAAGGACATGGACCGAAGATTATTATTTCCAGCTGTGGTTGCCACCGCATGGGCGCAACAGACTTCGCCCGCTACGGCGGAGGCCGATAAGATGCTTCGCGCGCGGGCCGAACAGTTCTATACGCTTGAAGTGGCAGGGATGTACCGTCAGGCCGAGGCGTACATAGCTCAAGATACAAAGGATTTTTACTATGATCACGACAAGCCGGTATGGAAGAACTTCCGGATCGATAAAGTGGAGTTTCAGGATGAATCGCACGCTAAGCTCACGGTAACGGTGTCTCAGGTTCTGAAAGCTCCGGGCTTCGGGACGCAGGAATTCAAGGTACCGACGACCCAGACCTGGAAACTGGAAGATGGCGAGTGGTTTTACTACTACGACCAGACAGCGGCGGTCGATACCCCGTTTGGCAAGTGGCAAGTCGTCAAGGGAGATGGTAATATTTCATTGCCGCCCGGGATGCCCGCCGACACATCGAGTATTCAATCTCTGATCTCGATTGATCGCACGACCATACAACTGGTTGCCGGCAGCCAGAAGGTGGAGACTGTAACAGTTTCAAACCATTTGCCTGGAAGCGTCAGCATTTCGATTGGCGCGGATCGTCCTAAGGGCCTTATTGTGAATATCGACAAGCCCCAGTTGGGGCGAGACGAAAAGGCGGTTATCTCATTCAGCGTCGTGGGAGAGGCCAAGCCCACTGGCACTGTGCGCATTGAGGCAGGACCCCTTCAGGAGTTTCTCATTCAGATCAGTACGAAATGACGGGGATAATGCTTGACGGGCTGTGTCTGGCGGCACGGTGTCAGGCTGGCAGGGAAGTTTAGCTTCAATCAAGAGCGGGCGGAGTTTCTTCGAGTAAACACACAAAGGAGGAGCAGCCAAGGCTGCTCCTCCTTTTGTTTGAAACGTCTTGCTTTACAGTTAGTTGTTCAGGCTTTCCGGCGTTCCGGACGAAACCGTCACCGGGGATGAAATTCCGCCAGTAACCGTAATCGCTGCGGTGTTGGTACGCGGCGAACCCAGTTCGAGAGCAAGATAGCCCATGGCCATTCCACTCGACTGTCCGATATTGTACGTGATGTAGGTGAAACCGTGCGCATACAGGAAGTTGCAGTTAGCAATCATGTAGCCGCCGAAGTTACCCGGCGTTCCACCAACAACCGAAGTCAGAGTTCCTGTCCAATCGGTACCCGGTGCAACAGCTGCTGGTGTAGTGAACGGGGCTGGATTGCTTGACGCTGTTGCGTTGCCGAAGAATGTTAGCAGGCAGGTGCCGGACTGACCGGTCACAGAACTAATCGGTGCACCATTCTTAACGCCGAGAAGATCAGCACCTGTGTTTGCGATCGCCAAACCGGACTCAAAGCCAGCCTGGTTGGTCACGTACGGGAAGAGCAGAGTCGTGGAGCAAGCGACGAAACTGCTGCCATTGACTGTTGCTGTGCTGGAACCACTGACGAAGTTCGGAACGTTCGAAGTGGCGCCAATCGGAGCAAAGCTCACTGTGGCCGTGATGGCGGTCGTCGGAGCAGGTACTGCCCCAGCCGACGCCTGCAGATAAACCGGGATGACGAAGGTGGCCGGGGCAGTCGAAATAGTGGTGACTTCGTAGATCGCGGTAGCGCTGCCGCTGGCGACTGTCAACGAAGCCGTGCTACCGTCGCCGGCATTGTTGCTGGCAGTCGAGCCAGGATTGCCGTTAGCCGTCGCACCTGTCGGTGCGGCGAAGGCACCGGTCTCGGAAGTCGTCAGTTTGACGACGCCGCTATTGGTACCAGTGAAGGAAAGCGGCACAAAGATCGAAACGTTAGCCGGAATATTATTGAAGATGATCTTGATGCGCGTGCCAGAGGTAGCGATGTTGTTGGAAGTGCTGGTGACATAATAGCCAGACTCGGTGTGGTTAGCGAACTCAAGGCCAAGAGTCGTATTGTTGCCAGGCGTATTCTGAACCCTGAAAGCGTTCGGGAAGGCTTCGGCGAAGGCAACGGTAAAATTCGGGTTGAACGCAACGCCGCCCGGAACGGTGTAAGTGGTGGTCGCATTGCAAAGTGCGTTAGCATTTGTCCCATTAGCCTTGATTCCGCCGAGGCCGTTGGTCACGTAAGCGACCGCCGAACCCGTAGTAATCGCGGCCGGGGTCGCACCCGTACCACTGATAAAGATTGTTTCGCTAATGCCGGTCGGAACTCCGCTGCTCGTAGCTACCGTGCTGGCCGCGATCTTAATATTGGTGATCGTCACAGTGAACGCGGTATTGGCGGCAATTCCAGCTGCGCCACCGATATTGATACCGGAAAAACTAACGGAGTTGCCAGAAACGCTGCCAAATTTTGACGAGCTCAATGCTCCTCCCTGAACTCCGAGACCCGCGACTGCTTCGCTTACCGGCGTGTTACTGGTGCCGATGTTTGCGCTCGTAATGTTCACGCTTGGCGAAAGGTAGACGGTCATATTAAGCGTCTGGTTAATGCCTACGCCAGCAGCACCGGAGTTGCACGTCATCGTCGTGTCAGCCACCTGATCGTCATTGCTTTCCGCGCGAACAAAGACCGCGTTGGCCGTTGCCGTGCAGGTAGCCTGACCGAATGCCATTCCGGCGAATACTGTCGCCATTCCGGCAAGGGTAAAAAGTTTCATTCTGAAATCTGCCATTTGTTTCTCCTTAAGGAATTGTCTCTCGTTAAAATTGAATCGGTCGAAGTTCCGTCCACCTGAGCCTCAACTGCAACAAAATCTTTTTCGCAAATCTTTGGGAACTTCTCCGTATCGGGCGGAGGTAAGACTCGCCAGCCTTCCTGAAGCGGTCGGCCAAGGGCGGTACAACTCGAAGGGCGCGGACATTTTTCTATTCTGACTACCTTGCCGCTGCCCGAAACATAAAAATTGCAGACAAAACCAAAAACTCTTGTACCACATTCAGCCCAGTTTGGTCAAACGAACCGGGGACCCATTTCGGGCCTGACACCTCTCGAATATATCGGGTCCGAGTCAACATTGCAAGCCTCTTATTGATACATGAGCAAAATTTCATCAAACCTGCAACACGAATTCGGCATTCCGACAGTCCTGCAAGCAGCTCCTTCGGCGGTTGCGGCTCCGAGGACTGGAACGCCAGCCTCGACGCCAGTTGGCAGCAAAGGGCTACTGAACATAGAAAGTGACAGCATTGGAGCAGACTGGCTGGCCTGGGGTCGTCGTAACGCAAACCGCGAGGGGTACTGAATTCCCTGTGAAGGCCAAGCCGGCGGGAATCGTTACATTCACCTGATCAAGCGCGGGATATGTGGGCTGCGAACCTGCAAATGACGGCACTACGCCGGTCTGGCTCCCCATGTTAACGGTCACGGTACCGGTAACCGGAATAGCGAGTCCGGTCAGATAAATCGAGACAAACGTGCCGCGGATGGCTGGGTTCGACCCGGCGTTGACCAGACCAGTGGAATTCACGATTCCGGGCGTAAATATTCCGGGAACATTCGGAGCCAGCGTTACAGTGAAGGAATTACTGGCCTGGCCGTTCACAGTAACCACCACCGTGGCGCTGGAACCGGTCAGAGTGGCAGGAACAATAAGATTGATTTGCCCCGCCGAGTCGTATATTACGGATGCAGTGAGATTGTTGTTGAACGTCACCGCCACGTTCGTCCCTGCCAAGTTCAGGCCGAACAGCGCCACATAGGAGCCGGGCGAAATCGCGCCGGTCTGGAATGAGGCCGCATTGACAATACCCTGAATCGTGACGCCGGGCTGTCCAACCGTGAATGTGACTGGCACAACAGCAGACCCGCCCTCGCCGGCGTTGACCGTCACCGTGGCGGTGTATGTGCCTGGTTGCAACGCGGCGGGATTCGCCACGACCGCAAGAGTAGCGTTAATAGCATCGTCGCCGCTCGACGGCGTCACCGTTAGCCAGTTGGCTCCAGACTGGTATGTGATCGACGTGGTAAAGCTGAGAACCGACCCGCCATTGTTGACGATAGAGAGCGGAGAACTCTGGGTACCTCCGAACGATGCACCAGTCAGACTGATGGGCGAAGTATTGACGGAAAGTACCGGGAAATAGACCCCGTTGCAATCCCCGACCTGTTGGCAGTCGGAGCCTAGCGCCGCGGCAACGAACCGGGGAACCGGATCCGTCGTGGTCGGCACAGACACAGTGGAGAGAGGAGCCTCCATGACGGTAATTGTTGCTTGGGATAAAGTCGAACAGCTATATGGCGCGTTGACAACAAACACTGGAGCCTGTACGGATTCGAGGACAAATGAACTGTGATCCACAACCTCATAGACCGCATACGCCGACCCACCGGAAACGGTTAACTGGGTCATCCCGGTGAAGGACTGGGCAGCGACAGGCGACGGGTAGAGCAGGGTCCCGCCCGCGCCATTCTGATCCGCACCTGTAACGAGTGACAGCAGGAGTTGATTTGCCGACGGAACATACGAACCGCCCGCCACCGAACTTCCGAACTCTCCACCAGAAGTCGGTATAGACCCGCTGTTCCCTACGAGGGCGTTGGGCACATACAACTGCGCTCCTGCAGGATACCCCGAAAGCTGCACGATGATGCGAACCCCATTCGTCGCAGTGGGGTCCTGCGGCGCGAGCGCGCCGGTGACCGCCTCGGTGACCCGGACGGCAGAAGACGAAGTTCCCGAGTTAATAAAAGTCGGGAAATCTATAGAGGGCGGAAGCGGAGATCCGATGCAGGGTGCTCCATAGCTCTGGACAGAGGCCAGTAAGGGCGCAGAGCCGGCTACTGCCAAATTCACCAGAGATCCCTGAAGCGTGAACCCAATCCCGAACAGCGAAGCAGTGACGACTGCGTTAGAGCCATTCTGCAGAGATGCAACGGCAGCGCGAATGCCACTAATGGTGATGTACACGGGTATTGTATTTGGGTCGGGGACGGCATAAGAAAAGCTCGCGATTTCGAGCGTCGTGCCGGAGGTCAAAATAGCAGGAGTCGCGGTGACAGCGGCCCCCGTGCTGGTGATACTAATGTTCTGAGGATTGCCGTTCGTATCCAGGCTGTTTGTGACGTTGGCGTTCAGGGTAATAAATAGCTGGCCGTTTACCGAACTTCCAGCGTTGCCCCCTGTGCAGCTCAGCACGATATTGCCGACTTTTTCGGCAAGACCTGTGCTGGCAACCAAAGCAGCAGTGGAGGCTGCGGTGGTGCACTGGGAAACCGTCTGCCCGGACGCGGTCAGGCAGAGCATTCCAATCAAGCAAACAGGCGCAATTAAACGAAGGAAACCGCGAGCGCGGCTAACAGGGCTAAAAGACATTATGAAATCCAGACGTCGCGGGAGTACCATAGGTTGCCTAATTCTACCGCGAGCCGGGACAAATATAAGCGCCGGAATGTTTTTTCTGCAACTCTAAATAGAGCGAAACAGCACGTTACCAATCCGAATACGGTGTGCCCTCTGAGCTTGTCTTATTTGACTCGCTCCGCACATCGAATAGTCCGGGCTCGGTCGAGTTCACGCTCTGGCTCGCGTCTTCCTGGATTTCTTTCCACTGGTTCTGGCCCGTGATCGGGTCCCTCGGCACCTCGCGCAGGTATCCTTCCGTAACCAGATCCTGCAGTTGCGGCGGGGCCTTTTGCTTATCGTAGGAATACTCGTCGATCGCGCTGCGGATGGCGGAAAGATTGTTGTGAAGCACGGTCTCTTTCGCGCGAGTGATCGACTTTTCATACCGCGGGATAGCTACTGCGATCAGGATGATGATCACCGCCATCACGATCATCAACTCGATCAGGGTGAAACCGCTTCGGTGCCGACGATTCAGGATTGAAGCGTTGGACATGCGGCTACCAGCCGCGTTCCGTCCAGGCAGAGCAGACACGGCTGGTAGCCGCATGTCCGTCTGATCTTTACCACTCGGCATAGGGTGTCCCGTCCGCGGCTTTATCCTGGCTCTTCGTATACACATTGAACACATTCTGCCCACCCCAGCCGTCGCTCTTCGGATCGTCCTGCATACTGTGCATGCCCCACTCGTAGGTATTCGTCATTGGGTCACGTGGAATGCGCCGCAGAAATTTGACCTTTACATCGGCGGTCGCACCCGCGCCTTTCACGCCGTCCACAAGGGCCTGGAGCGTCTTCGGATAGTTGAACGTATCCACGCCCTCAGGCGGGCCCAATTTGTTGCTGTCGGCCATGTCCTTATACTTGTCGATCGCCTTCCGCATGTCCTCCAGCGCCACGCGCAATTCACGCTCTTTTATGCGCCTCACCCGCGAACGAGCCAGGGGTACCGCCATCGAGGTAAGCGCGAGGAGAATCGTGAATGCCACGATCAGTTCCACGAGCGACATGCCGCGTCTTGAATCGCGATGCATAGCTACTGAACACTAACAGCCGCAGGCGCGGGCGTACTCGCCGCAACGGGTCCCGCGGGGCTCGTGATTCCCAAGGAATTCAGCGTCACCGATGTATTGCCGCGGCCCACGGCCTGGAAGACTACCGAGAATAAAGAACCCGATCCCGAAATTGTGCCACCATTCGAACCCCGGCTCAGGCGCATGTCTGCCTTGCCCCCATCGTCCGGCACAGTCTTCGAGAGTTCCAGCGGCGCCAGGTTTCTTCCGGGCAGGTCACCTGCCACGATGTTGGTGACGCGGAGAATCTTCGGATCGTACTGAAGTTGCGCCGCGACGTCAGCCAGATTCACCACGTTTTCGGCATAGATCGTCATCGTCAGGGCTGAATTGAGCGCAGCCGTTGATGCGGAGGGCTGGAGCGCCACTCGCGCTGTTGCGCCAAGGGATACCGGAGGGGTGGGTCCGAAACCGGGCATCGGCTGACCACCCATGAGAGGCACGCTCACGCCAGGAATACCCAGCGACGCGCGGCCCGCAGGAGGCGCGGTTGCCGGAGGTGCTGTTGCAGGCGGCGCCGTCGCCGGAGGCGCTGTCGTTGGAGGAGCGGTGACCGGAGGAGCGGTCGCTGCCGGCAACACGGCAGTTGACGGCGGAGCCGCAGCAGCAGCCGCAGCCGCTCCGTTCGCTGCGATGCCGTCAGCGAGCTTCACCGAATCGTAACTCACTTTGATCTGGCCGGAGCTTCCGGACGAAACGCCCCTGAGGTTCGACGCCGTAATATCCGGGCCACGTACGATGTGAGGAATCAGGGCGATTACCAGTTCGGTCTTGTTCCTCTCCGTATCCTCATTCGAGAACAGACGGCCCAGCAACGGTATATGGGCGAGCCCGGGAACCCCGGCGATGCTCTTGGTATTCGTCGTCTGAACAATGCCGCCAATCAAATTCACTTCGCCTTCACGCAGCCGGATATTGGCGGTCACTTTGTTATCGGCGATCTCGGGCTCGGAGACGCCGCCGACATTGATTCTGTCCAGAACCTGCGAAACATCCAGATCGAGGACCAACGAAATTTCGTTGTTGTCATGAACCTGCGGGGTGACTTCGAGAGTCACGCCAACATCCTGAAACGAAAACTGTGTGTTCGCCGCGGGTAAGGCGCCTACCGCGCCCACGGCCGACTGGAACGATCCCGTCGCAATCGGGATCTTCTCCCCGATCTTGATCGACGACTTGACGTTTTGGGAAGCCCGAATCTGCGGCGACTGGAGCACGCGCGTGGTGGAATCGCTGAGCATCGCCTCAAACGTGGCACCTGGAAGATTCGAGATGGAATAGTCGGCGGACGAAATGTGTCCGAGCTGAGAAAACGGAATAGACGCGCCCGGCGTGGTGGTGTTTGACGTGGAGGGAGTGGTTGTCGTGGGAGTGGTCACTCCCGTCGTGGGATTAGTGGTCGTGGAAGTGGTAGTAGTGGTCGGCGAAGCTGGCGTCGTAATACTCGCCCGCGGGCTGAACGTCGCGCTCGTATTGATACCGCTGCCGGCGAAACCTGCGCCCAGCTGCCTGCTATAGGTACTGCTGACCTGCATCACCATGACATCGATAATCACTTCATTGCGCGGCTTATCGAGATCGGCGACGTACTTTTCTACCAGCGCCATGGTATCGGCATCGCAACGGACCACGAGAGCGTTCTGCGAAGTGTAGTTGAATACCTTCTGAACGTCGAAGACCGTGCGCAACACGGTCAGCATTTCCTGAATTTCCTGCGGAGTCGTGGGATTCGACAGATAAAATGTCTTCACCACCTGATCGGTAAACAGGGTTCGGTTATTCCGGTTGTCCACGCTGACAAAGATTGTGTTCGCGTCTTTTGGCTCCCAAAACGATTTGGTATAGAGCGAGAGCTGATCGAGCGCGGCTTCCACCGGGGTGCCGGCGGCAAAATCCACCTGTACCGGCTGCGTCATGGTTTGCTGCGAGTTGTAATCCGGGTCAAAGATGACATTGATGCCAGCCAGTTTCGCCAGGGTCTCCCAGAGAGTACGCGGCCGGTTGATCATTTTTGTCTGATCGAGCATGGGAACAGGTGGCCGCAGGATTGCAGCCGGCTGCAACGCATCCGTACGTTCCTGTTGCTGTTTTCGGGCGAAGTCGGCGGGGGTCAGGCTCGAAGTGTCCTGGCTGACGCTCGCCCTGCCGCCGTTCTTTTCCCGGTCGATCATCTCCTGCGTGCGGCGGATTTCCTGCCCGGCGATGTCGGAGGCGGGGTCCACGTCATACGCCTTCTGGAACTCGGCCAGCGCTTCCGGTAACTTACCCGCGTCGCGCAGTTTTCTGGCTTTGCTGATGTGCTGCACGCCCAACTCAAACCGAATACGGTGTAGCTGGAGGGAATACGCCGGATCGGCCGGGTCCTCCGCGACCGCCTGGGTGGTCAATTCGAAGGCCTTATCCAGGTTTCCTTTGACCTCCTCGGTGCGTGCCTGATTGCGGAGTTTATCGCCTTTCCGCGTACCGGCAAGCGCCGGCGCAGGCGGCAAAACCATCAACGCGGCGAGTACAACGGCCCCTAACTGCTTGAAATATCTCATTTTATTCGAAGAATCGCTTGTTCCCGCTCGCATTTCTCTAACGCCACGGGCTATCATTTAAGAGTTCGTCATTTAGGAATTCAGCCAGGTGTCCCGCCATACGGTACTGGTTCATAGCCTAACGACATGTTTGACGCATAACTGCCCACAGGCGTTGAGAAGAAAGATTTGTCCACTAAATATGATGCTTCGAAGGTCCTGAGCGACAATCGCCAGGCAGGACACAATTTCTTCCTGCTGGACCGTTATGAAGCGGGTATCGCCCTCACCGGGACTGAAGTCAAAGCCGCGAAAGCGGGCAAGGTGCAGTTGCGCGACGCCTACGCTTCTGTGGAAAAGGGTGAGGCCTGGCTTTTGCACGCGCACATCAGCGAGTACAGCCACGGCAACCAGTTCAACCACGCGCCGACGCGTCCGCGAAAGCTGCTCCTGCACCGCCGCGAAATCGACAAACTCGAATCCGAGACTCGCGAAAAAGGACTGTCGGTGGTGCCAACCCGGCTTTACATGAAGAACGGCAGGATAAAATGCGAGATAGCCGTCGCCAAGGGTAAGAAATTCCACGACAAGCGCGAGGCGGAACGCGCACGCAGCGACGAAGCGGAAGCCCGGACAGCGATCCGAAACAGCAAGTTGGGCGCATAAAATGGAACCATTCCTCCCCGGTTCGCAATGGCGAGAGAGCGTTTCGAAACGCGTACAGTTTGGCGCGAAGCGCACAAGCGGTCCTGCTGACAGATTTGGTGTTATAGAAAGGTTTTGCCAGAGACATGAAGTTGAAACTCGTTGGACCGGATCATGCCAGCCTCGAATGCGACGCCCTCGTCCTTTTGGAGTTTGAGGGTTCGCCGCGCCCGGACCCTACGTCCACATTGGGCCCGTTGCGAGAGTCCGGAGAAATCACCGGAAAGCCTCTGGAACTGACCCTTCTTCATTCGGTGGCCGGGTATAAGGCGCACCGGGTGTTGCTGGCCGGCGCGGGCAAACGCGAAAAGCTTGAAATTTCTTCGTTCTGGAAGCTGATCGCTGCGGCCACACGGTTCCTCAAAGGCAAGGGGGTGAAGAGTATCGCCCTTGCACTCGAGGCGGGTTTCGACTCTCCGGACCATGTTTCCGCTGCCGCACAGGCCGTCATCGAAGCCTGTTGGGAGCCGGATCAGTTGAAAACCGCTGCCGATAAAGACGGCTCCCACACCGTGAACGAACTGGCGATCTCCGTTTCCGGCGCGTCGGAAGGTCTCAATTCGGCAGTTATGGCGGGGCAGATTATCGGAGAAGCCGCCAATCTGGCTCGAGACATTTCGGTAGAGCCTCCCAACGTACTCACGCCGATGGCTCTTGCGGATCGCGCCCGCGCCATGGCGAAGGCCAACGGACTCACCTGCGAAGTGCTGGATACGGACCGCATGCGCCAACTTGGCATGGGCGCCTTGCTGGGCGTAGCGCAGGGCAGCGCCGAACCGGGCGCGATGATCATTATCGAATACAAGCCCGAAAAGGCCACGACCGATGACCGTCTGGCCCTGATCGGCAAAGGCGTAACGTTCGATACCGGCGGAATCTCCATCAAGCCGGCCGACGGCATGGAAAAAATGAAATACGACATGTGTGGCGCGGCTGCGGTTATCGGCGCCATGCAGGCGATCGCCCGGCTCAAGCCCACAGTTTCTGTGACGGGAATCGTACCTACCGTGGAGAATATGCCCGGCAGCAAGGCGCAAAGGCCGGGCGACATTGTCACCTCGCTTTCCGGGAAGACTATCGAGATCCTGAACACAGACGCTGAAGGCCGCCTCATCCTGGCCGACGCGATCACGTACGCGAAGCAATTAGGCTGCACGCATCTGGTGGATGCGGCCACGCTGACCGGGGCCATTGTGGTGGCCCTGGGGAATAACCAATCCGGCGTCTTCACGAATAACGACGACTTATTGGGCCGCTGGATGGCGGCGGCGAAAGGCGCGGGCGAAAAGATGTGGCAGATGCCGGCCGATGATGAATACCGCGAGTTGCTCAAGACGGTTTATGCGGATATCGGCAATGTGGGGGGGCGCGCGGGCGGCGCTTCTTCGGCGGCCGTTTTTCTCAAGGAGTTCGTCGGTGATACTCCGTGGATTCACGTGGATATTGCGGGGACCGCGTGGCTGGACGACGCGAAGCCTTACATGGCTAAGGGTCCGACCGCGATTCCTCTCGGGACATTTGTAAAACTGGCGCTCAACTGGAAGTAAGTCGCGCACAGACGGAGTTACTTGTCGCCGGATAACCGCCGAGTCACCGCGTCCAATACCAGGCGCGCGAGCCGCAGCCACGGAAGGGCCTCCTCGCGCATAGGCTGATCTTCGCCAGGATATCGGAAGCGCACAGCGAATTGGGTCAAGTCTGCCGCCGGGCTCAAAGCGGTGTCCAGATCGCGGTCAATCTTCCCGCAGAGATCGAGAAGTTTGCCAATGTCGTGGGTCAATGGGTAGGCCACTCCGTTGGCCACGAGAAAGCCCTTCAGTGGCTTCTCGGCGGCTTGCTGTGCGTGATAAAGCGCCTCGCCCGGCAGCGGCGGCGTATCGCCGAGCGCCAAATCTGCCACCTGAGATCCCGTCCCGCCAGACGGAGCCACTCAGACGCCTCCTGCGACGGGAACAAACTGCCCGGCCTCATATTGGAGCGTTCCTTCCCCGAGAGCAATTGCAGGCAGCGACATCAGCCAGCCGGAACGCTCTTCAAATGTTCGACGGCGGAACGGTATAACATCAACCGTAAGAGGGATGCCCCGAAGACGCTGGTAGATGCTGCCATCGAAGAACTTCGCGCGCGGCGTATCGTCAGGCAGAACGACCAGGAAATCCAGATCACTGTCCGGGCGCGCATCTCCCCGCGCCGACGATCCAAACAAGTAAATCCGGTCAGGCCGATAGTGCTCCACCAGCCGCCTGACCACCTCGCTGATCACCTCGTCCCTGTCTTCAGCCATCGCTATCATCGTAACCGTTTTCAGGGGTATCGGCCGAACAAGCACCTGGCACCACGTGCCTGAATTCATTTTCGTCAAGACAATACTTGCCAATTGGCGCGCTTGCTGACAAAATGGCCTCACGATGCAATTGAGCGTGCTCGGAATCATACTTGCCGGCGGCAAAGGTACCAGGCTTTATCCACTTACCAAGGAGCGGGCCAAGCCGGCGGTGCCCTTCGGTGGTAAATACCGGATTGTCGATTTCGTGCTCAGCAATTTCGTCAACTCGGGCATTTTTTCCATTTATGTCCTGACGCAGTTTCGCAGTCAGAGCCTGCTGCAGCATCTCAGCGAAGGCTGGCAGATGGGTGGCCTCCAGAAAAATCAGTTCATCATTCCCGTGCCCGCCCAGATGCGGTCGAGCGATGAATCCTGGTATCAGGGAACGTCCGACGCCATTCATCAGAACATCAATCTGATTGAGCAGGCGAATCCGGATGTGGTCGCCATTTTCGGCGCCGACCACATATACCGGATGAATATCGGACACATGATCGATTTTCACCAGAAAGCGGGCGCCATCTGCACGGTGGCGGCCATTCCGGTAGAGAAGCAGTATGCCAGCGAATTTGGCGTGATCGAAGCTGACAACGACAATCGCATTCACGCGTTCCACGAAAAAAATCCGAATGCGCCGCAGATTCCATCGCGGCCGGGTCACGTGTTCGCTTCTATGGGGAATTACGTGTTCCAAACCAAAGCGCTGGTGGATGCCCTGCACGAAGACGCCGCGGACCCTAACAGCTCGCATGACTTTGGCAAGGATATTCTTCCCAGACTGACCGTGCGGCGCCAGGCGATTTTCGCTTACGATTTCCAGACGAATCGTATCCCTGGCGAACCAGCCAACCAGCCCATCTATTGGCGGGACGTTGGGACGATCGACGCGTATTGGGAGGCCAGCATGGATCTGCGCGCCGTGAAGCCGGCGCTCAATCTCTATAATCGCCAATGGCCTCTACGTACCGGCAGCTTCCCCGACCCGCCCGCCAAGTTTGCTTTCGATGACGAGGGGCGGCGCGGCGAAGCGCTCGATTCCGTGGTTTCGGGCGGCTGTATTCTTTCCGGCGGACGTGCGAAGGGCTCGGTGTTAAGCCGCGGCGTGCGCCTTCATACCGGCTCGCTGGTCGAGGACAGCGTACTCCTGGACAGCGTCGATATCGGGCGGCACGCGAAGGTTCGGAAAGCGATCCTGGACAAGAATGTTCACGTGGCCCCGGGCGATACCATCGGCTACGATCTCGAACGCGACCGTCAGCGCGGTTTCACGGTCACCGCAAGCGGCATCGTTGTAGTTGAGGGCGTGCGGTCGCGTGTCGAGATTTCGCGGTTGCAGGTCTGAGCGGCCGTTGGGCTCGTCAGTTGAGTAGTTTCCAGATCTTCAACGTGTTCATAACATCGTCGACTGCGGCAAACCGGCGGGCATCGTCTTTGCCTGCCAGCGCGATCCCGAACGCGCCGCCCTGCCCCCCGGTATCAACGGAGAGTTGAGCCACGAATTTCCCGTCCCGGGTGAACTCAACCATCTCGCTTGGCTGTGTCGGGTCGCCATTCACTGCATCGCCGTTCGTTGCGATCAGGTCGCCATTATGCGCTGAGGCCAGTCCCACAGGACCGCGCAGATGAGCCGCGTCCTGATATACGAGGTTGCCCTTATCGACGGCTGCCGACCGTGTTGCCGGAGCGGGGATCGCATAGACTGCATTGTCGCCCGTTGACGCCACAAACAATTCGTCCCTCTCTTTGTCAAACACAAGACCTGTGGGCCCCACAACGAGCGCGGCCGGGTCTCCACGGTGCAGGTAACCGGTGCCGATATTGACGGCGCGCTTCAGCGTGATGTGCTCGCCGTCGGCAGTAATATCGAACTCGAGACGCGCTACGGTTCCGTTGAGCGCATTCGAAACGAATGCCATCGCGCGATCATCGCCCTCCGGCACCGTGAGATCCCAGGGACCGTCGAGCGTTGAGGCGTCGGTGAAGGACGCGATCTGTTTCCCTGAGCGGTCAATTGCGATCAACGATCCCTGCTGCACGGTGTTGAATGTCCCGTCCGTGGTTGGGAGATTGCCCACCAGCACAACTCCGCGACGCAGTACTCCGAGAGCCGTGGTGAGACCAATCCCGGATTGTCCCTGGAAAAATAACCGCTGGCTCCCGTCCGTACCGATGGCAACGATGGTGCTGCCTGTGCCCTGAAAATTTGCGGAGTTATTGAAATTGGAGACCAGAATGTCGCCGGGATGAATCGTCCCTCCCGCAGCGACGTCCTGGGGCACGAATGCGACACCGTAGGGATTAAGATCGCCATTGGAAGGCACAGTCGAGATGACCTGTAGCGGACTGTTGGCCAGTTGCGGCAAGACAGGCGAGCGGTCGTTGTCATCTGCCACAGCGGCGCCTGCGAACAGAAGCGTCAGAGCGACGCCTGAAAATGCGAGTCGTATGTTCTTCATAAGCGTTTCATGGGTGCCCGCCGCCGGATAAGCGGGGGGGCGCGACCTCCTGCCGGCTGGGATGCGCGGCGCGCTTAAAGGGTTATTAACTCGCGGTAAAAGATATGTAACAGAACTGTGGGATTGTGAACCAGCAGACGCTCCGATGCCACATAACGGATGCTGGCGTACGTTTATTAACTCACTCCGCCAGATATCCCGACCGATAGCGCAAATCCAGGCTCTTCCGCGCCACCTTGAGTTGCACCGTGTGAGCAGAACCGTCCTGCAGGTAGTTGTTCGGCGAATAGGTCAGAATGTAGCCTTCGCGCGAATCGTCGAGTGCCGCTCGCGCCAGCGTGGAGAGGCCATTGTCGTCGTGAAACGCGCGGCCTCCGGTTTGCTGAGCGAAGTCTTCCATAGTCGCGATGTTGAGATTTATCTCCGGAGGACAGCCCGTCGGCGGACATGTCAGCAGACCGCGCGCGTCGATCGGATACATCGTCATCCTCGCCGCCTTGAGTGCACGTGTCGCGGCTTCGACATCGCGACGATCCTCCGGCGGCGCGAATCCGGCGGTGAGCCACAGTAAATTTTTCTCGCCAGGAACGTTGCTCATGTTTCGCGCGAGTTCCGTGAAGGCTTCGAGCGTGCGCGACAATCGCAGTTCAGCGTACGAATCGGCGTCCTGTGTCGGGCGCGGAGCCGCCAACGAAAACCCGCCGGAGAAGGGATTGCGCTCGCCCAGGCCGGTGGCCGGCCGTTCCCCTTCGTAGGTGTCAACAGAGGCCCGCAGCGACACGATATCCGTGGAGAAATCATGTAGCAAATGGAGCGTATCTCCAAGCGCGAAAATGGCAATCCTGTCCTCACCCGGCGGCAGGCTCCGCAACATTTCCGAGATCGCTTTCCGCTCATTTACCCGGCCGGCGAGCGACGTGTTGAGTTCATCGAGCACGATGATCGAACGCCGGAGCGTTGGGCGATCCCTCGCAGTCGTGCTCGCGTTGTTGGCATTCAAGGTCAGCCGTGCCACCCCGAGGTTCTCAAAACTGAGGAGGGTCTGTTCCGCGGTGTTGTCGAATAGCCGAAAATCGCGCTGATGCAAATCCGAAACAGGCGAGCCATCGCCGGACTTCGCCACTACCGCAACTTCGACAACGCGGGTGTCGGATCGAAAGACCGGACTTTGACCAGAAGCCAGACCGGCTGCCAGCAAAAGGAGAATCCCGGACGTGGTCAACAGCGCCACGGTCGCGCGACGAAACTCAAACAACATACCTATCGAGACGATGCAGACCTCCGATCAGTTACGCCGGGCCCGGCTAGAACAGGATATCGAAGTCGAATCTGTACCGCCGATGGTAGTTCCCGAAGAAAACACCATACTGCGGATCGGCAACGTTATCGTGCACTGCCAGCGCATTGAAGTGATTCGTGAGATTGTAGCCTGTCACCGAAAGACGAATCGAGTACTTCGATGAAACTTTGAAATCCCGCATCAGCCGGGCATCGACGGAAAAGAAATTCGGAAAGCGGGAACTGTTCGGCACTCCGACGTAGTTCTGGAGGACGTCCACTTTGTCGTATGGAAATCCGTTGCGATATTCCACCGTCGGCAGGAGTTCGAACCTCTGGAACGGAATGTTCACATGTCCCCACATCAAAAACCGGTTGGGCAGATCACCTGCCAGGTTAGCGTACGCGCTCGGTCTGATAAACGGCTGGGCGAAATTTCCCACAAAGTAATCGAAGACGTTTTGGTCGCCTTCGGCCAGGCTGCGGACATATGAAAATACCAGTTCCTGCCCCTTGCTCCACGCCAGCTTCCCGGTAACCTCGCCCTCCCGATACCTTGAGCTCCCGCTTCCATCGAGCACGATTTCATTGACCGAACCGAGCACGTCCGGATGCAACACCACGAGGCCCACCGACCGGTTATCCGTATAAACGGCGCGGATCCTCAGCATCTTCGAAAAGCTGTGCTCCACCTGCGTATTCCAGGTCACCCCTCGCGGCGAAAAAGCGCCTGCAACTCGTTGCCCGTGGACGAGGAACGATTTTGGCCCCACCACGCTGCCGATTACGTTCACGAATTCCTGGGGAAGCCCGACCGGCACACTCGTACCGCTTCCATTCGGAGCATAC
>Ga0206923_1078_pt1 | contig 22193 bp, 16 predicted proteins | sample Alteio_BWOrgHeat_64_FD_152961 | JGI IMG/M metagenome (GOLD analysis project Ga0206923, IMG submission 152961) | Enriched cells from forest soil in Barre Woods Harvard Forest LTER site, Petersham, Massachusetts, United States -... | ecosystem: Environmental > Terrestrial > Soil > Temperate forest >...
TGCCGCCAATGTTTCGGCCCAGCAGGTTTTGGTTACTACGGCTAAAAAAGCTGAACTCGATAATTTATCAATTCAATCAAATACACAATATACCACCGGTTACCAAAAAGCGCTTTCGTTAGCGATAGCTCATGGCTGGCCCCTAACCCGCAGAACCGCAAACGGCGGCATGTTTTCTTTGCAGGGGGTAAACAGCCTGGGTTTCCCGGTATATCTCATCACTCATAACAATACTATAGCGGCTGCTACAACAGGTACCAACAAGGTTCAGCCCGGTGGCTCGCTGGGCTTAAACTTATCGGGATCAAGCACTTTTTTAAATAACAAGCTGGCTATATGGGATGGTGGTTGGGTATACCGGTCGCACCAGGAATTTGCTGGTAAAACCATAACATTAAAAGACACTTCAACAGTGATGGATCATTCTACACTGGTTGCCGGTACCATGATGGCACAAGGGGTATACGCGCCGGCTAAGGGCATGGCGTTTAATGCCGGCACCTTGCTATCGTACGATTTTAATAATGATGTTGCCGAAATGAGCCGCGCCGCTTCGGGATTGCTGCTATCTAACCATTCATATGGTGATGTAGCGGGATGGCAGTATAACGATATCGCAGCGCGATGGGAATGGTATGGCCTGCCCGGAGATACGGTTGATTATAATTTCGGCTTTTACGATACGCGCACACAATCATGGGATAAGATAGCCTACAACGCGCCCTATTATTTAATTGTGGAATCATCAGGTAATAGCCGGGGATATCCGGGGCCGGCAGTGGGCACTAATTATTATGGATATACCAGCCGTACCAATCAAACTATTATCAATAAGGGCCCGCGCCCGGCTACCATCAGCAGCAATACCGGTTATGATGTTATTGCCACTACCGGCACTGCTAAAAATATATTAACCGTAGGCGCTGTAAACCCGCTGCCGTATGGGCCATCAAGCAGTACAGATATTGTCACTGCCGATTTTAGCAGTTGGGGGCCTACGGATGATGGCCGCATTAAGCCCGATATTGTGGGCGATGGCGTTAACATTTTATCATCAAGCGGCAACGGCGTAGCGGCTTATGAAACCGAATCGGGTACTTCATTTTCGGCGCCAAACGTTACAGGTTCGTTGTATTTGCTGCAGGAGTATTACGCGCAAAAAAACTCAGGTAATTTTATGCGGGCTGCTACCTTAAAAGGTTTGGCATGCCATACCGCTTTTGATGCCGGAAACGCCGGCCCTGACTATATTTATGGCTGGGGCCTGCTTAATATGCCTAAGGCCGCGCAGGCAATTACAGATAACGGTACCAAAAGCCTCATCAAAGAGAATACGCTGGCGCAGGGGCAGCAACAAACATTTACGGCTGTAGCGTCGGGTAACGGGCCATTGGTTGCAACCATATCATGGACAGACGTGCAGGGAACGCCTACCATTGCCGGAACAATTAACAGCCGTACGCCAAAATTGGTTAATGACCTTGATATCAGGGTAACCGACGGAACCAATACTTATATGCCCTGGGTTTTAGATCCGAATAACCCCGCCAGCCCGGCTACCCCAGGTGATAATATAAGGGATAATATAGAACAGGTTTTTATCGCGAATGCTGTTCCGGGGCGTAGCTATACCATCACAGTTTCGCATAAGGGCATATTGCAATCAGGCCCGCAGGCTTATTCGCTTATCGTAACCGGTACAGGTGGGTCGGCTTATTGCGCATCGGCTCCTTTATCAACTGCCGATTCGCGGGTAAATAATTTCACTATTTCAAATATCAATAACACACCGGCTGCGGGCTGCACCTCTTATTCAGACTATACCGGTTTAACCGCGCAGTTAGAACAAGGAAAAACCTATCCTTTAAGCATTACTCTGGGTACCTGCGGCAATAATTTTAATAAAGCCGCCAAAATTTATATCGACTGGAATGGTAACGGTGTTTTTGACGCGGGCGAATTGGTGGCCACCACTGCTGTTATAAATGCAACGAGTACTTATACCACCAATATTACCGTGCCGGCAACAGTAACAGCCGGTAATTACAGCTTAATGCGGATAGTGCTTACCGAAACCAGTGATACCTCAACCATACAGCCATGTGGCAGCTATGCCAAAGGAGAAACACAGGACTACCGCGTGCAATTTTTACAAACCGCTACGGATGTTGGCGTTACCGCTATTGTTAATCCGGCATCAACGGGGAGCTGTAACGGCACAACATTGATTACAGTTACGCTTAAAAATTTTGGCCGTTTGGCTGTTTCAAACATCCCGGTTACAGTTGCCATAAAAGCACCTGATAATTCTGTAACTACCATCAACGAAACTTATACAGGTACACTGGCCCCGCTACAGGAAGATAACTTTACATTTAGCGGTACTTTTAATGCTGTCGCAGGGTCAAACTATAGCTTGACTGCTGCAACTGCATTGGCTAATGACGCCATCAGTACCAATAACCAGGTAACTCAGAGTGTATTGATATTTACCCCAGGTGTTCCATCCAACCTTTCTGCCACCTATTGTATCAATAGCAAACTATATTCATTAACAGGGGTTGGCGATGGTACATTGTTTTGGTATCAGCAAAATACAGATGCGATACCTGTTGCGTATGGTGCTTCAGCAACAACCAGCCAGCCCCCTGTAAACAATACCTATTATGCAGGATTGAACGATTTTAGCGGAACTGTTGGCCCTGCTACCAAAAACGTTTTTTCGGCAGGCGGGTATAACCAGTTTACGCCTGCCATAAATGTATATACGGCTGTGCCCATGATCATACAAAGCGCCCGTTTGTATATTGGCAATGCCGGAACCATAACATTTAATGTAACTAACCCCAACGGGCAGATCGTGTCAACAACAACTATACACGCTGCCGCCACACGTACCAACCCGCAGCCCGGCGCGCAAAATGATGACTCTGCCGATCAGGGTAAAGTGTACAATCTTAATTTATTGTTGCCTGCCGCAGGTAATTATAGTATTGCGGCGGTTTATGATAGTACAGTAACCCTTTACCGTAATAATGGCGGCGTATCGGGTTATCCTTTTAAAATTGGCAATGTGTTCAGCATCACCGGCAATACCGCTACACCCACTACGGGAACAGATACTACTTTTTATAGAGGCTTTTATTATTACCTGTATAATATCCAGTTAAAAAGCGCGGGCTGTGCATCGTTAGCCCGGCAGGTCGTAACCTTGTCAAAACCTGTGATCACTCAAACAGGAAATACATTAAACTCGGGCTTTGCATCAGGCAACCAGTGGTTCCTCGATGGCCAAATAATTGCCGGGGCTACCGGCCAAACCTACAGCCCCCTGCAAAGCGGAAATTACCAGGTAAACGTTACCTTAAGCACGGGTTGCATTATACAATCTGATAATTATACATACGCGCTGGTCGCCCTGCATCCGGGTACCGATACTGATATTGGATTGGTTGCCTTCCCAGAGCCGGCAAATAAACAGCTAAATGTAGTTTTCGTTACCAAAAATGCTGACCAACTAACACTGTCTCTCATAAATAGCAAGGGAAGTATTGCCTATTCAAAAACGCAGTCGGTTACAGCAGGTAATTTCAGTACGGTGATAAATGTGGCTAATCTTTCGGCAGGTACTTATGTACTAAAGGTTTTATTGGGGCAGCAAATTTATGCCCAAAAAATCCTTATTATTCGATAACCCCTCATTTAAACATATACTTTACGCCCAGCCCCGGCGCTATATCAAAAAACGGACCCGTTGCCAGTTCTATCCGTGGATTAAGATCAAGGCTTACCGCTATGGGCGATTGAGGTATAGCATACTCCAGCCCTAATGTACCATCGCCCCCTAATAATAATTGAGGTCGGCTGTAAAATTCATCGCTGCCGCTAAATGTGCGGTAAGTGCCCTGGCTCACCGAGCCTATGTGCCCGCCAAACCCATAATAAAATTTTAATTGCGGCACATTAAATGCCACCTGGTTAATTTCGTACAGGCCGGTAAACACCACTCCGTTTTGACGAAAGCCTACTACGCCTTCAAGCGAAATTTCATTACTGGTAAAGTATTTGCCCGATATGCCGTTTTCATATCCGCCAAATTTTAGGCCAACGGCGGTTTTATAATCCTGCGCCGCTGCTCGGTTAGCTATAAATAAAAAAAAGGTTAAAATAGGTAGTATGTATATTGCTTTTTTCATGATGTTATAACGATGTATTTTCAATTTTATGGTAATGACATAAAAACACAAGGAAAGTTTATTTTCAATCCATCGTGATTTTTACGTTCGGCCAATAAGTTTTAAGCTATTTTTTTGATAAATTGGGTGATCGTTAATTAGCTGGCAGTGTATGATTTATATGAGATGGTATTACCCCGTGTTTTTATTGCTTATTGTTACCGCCTCAAAGGCACAAACCGGCAATGAAAAATATTCAAATGGCATGGTAGTTTGCGCCTATCCCGATGCTTCAAAAGTTGGTGTTGATATACTAAAAAAGGGCGGCAACGCCGTTGACGCTGCAGTAGCCGTACAATTCGCGCTGGCAGTAACTTACCCCGATGCCGGCAATATTGGCGGCGGGGGCTTTATGGTTTTCCGCTCGGCAAAAGGCGAAACTAACACGCTCGATTTCAGGGAAAAAGCCCCCGGGCTGGCCACCACAAATATGTACCTGGACGCAGCGGGAAATGTAATACCGGGGTTAAGCCTGTCGTCGCACAAGGCTTCGGGCGTGCCCGGATCGGTTGATGGTATGGTTGAAGCCCATCATAAATACGGCAAGCTAAAATGGGCCGACCTGGTACAACCAGCCATTGACCTGGCAAGAAACGGGTTTAAATTAACCGATCGAACAGCGTCGGCTTTTAACAGGCTGCAACCCAATTTAAAAAGAATGAACCCGGGTAAAACTTATTTTTTACGTGATACACCATGGAAGGAAGGCGATGTGCTGGTACAGGAAGACCTGGCCAAAACGTTAGAACTGATACGCGATAAAGGCCGCACGGGGTTTTATGAAGGAAAAGTAGCCGATGAAATTACCGATGAAATGAAAACCGGCGATGGCCTGATATCAAAAACTGACCTGGAAAATTACCATGCTGTATGGCGCAAGGCCATTAAAGGCAAGTACAAGGATTATACAATTATTACTATGCCGCCGCCATCAAGCGGGGGTATTGCTTTGTTGCAATTGTTGCAATCGGTAGAAAAATATCCGTTGCGAAGGTGGGGCCATAACCAGGATTCGACCGTGCAATTAATAGTTGAAGCCGAGCGAAGGGTATATGCCGACCGCTCGAAATACCTGGGCGACCCCGATTTTTACAAAGTACCTGTTGATAGTTTGTTAAGGCCCACTTACGTTGCCTCGCGGATGAATAGTTTTGACTGGAACGCGGCAACTCCCAGTAGCAGCATACAGGCAGGTACTTTTGTTGGTTACGAAAGTGATGAAACCACTCATTTTTCAATTGTTGATAAAGAAGGTAACGCAGTTGCTATAACCACTACGTTAAATGGCTCGTTCGGCTCAAAAATATTTGTTAAAGGCGCGGGGTTTTTACTGAACAATCAAATGGATGATTTTAGCTCGAAACCCGGCACACCCAATATGTACGGGCTTATTGGCGGCAAGGCAAACAGCATACAACCCAACAAGCGTATGCTATCATCAATGACGCCTACAATAATTGAAAAGGATGGCAAATTACTGATGGTAGTAGGTACACCCGGAGGTTCAACAATTATTACTTCGGTATTTCAAACCATACTAAATGTTATTGAATTTAATATGGGTATGCAGGATGCTGTTGCGGCAAAGCGCTTTCATCACCAATGGCTGCCCGATAAGGTTGAAGCGGAAACAGGAGCGCTGGATGCTACCGCTCAAAGTAAACTGGCAAAAAAAGGATATATAATAACAGAACAGGGAGGCATAGGCCGCGTGGACGCTATTTTAAAAACAACAACCGGCTACGAGGGTGGGGCCGACCCCAGGGGTGATGATACCAAGTTAGGCTGGTAGATAAATTTCATAAAAATTACTTACCATTGTGTAATACAAAACTGTACAATTATTACACATGCCGGGCAGCGTAAAACACCAGGAAACCATTGATTATTTTTTGAAAATAGTTTGGCAAACCGTTGCCAACCGGTATAATGCATTGGTTACTGATTTTGGCATTACACAATCTATAGGTTACCTGTTGATCAATATTGACGAAACCGAGGGCACCACTGTATCGCAGGCGGCGGCTTTGCTGGGGTTAAAATCTACCAGCCTGTCGAGGATGCTGAACCAGTTAGAGAAAACCGGGCTCATTTACCGTGAATCTAATCAGGGCGATAAGCGATCAGTTAAAATATACTTAACACCGTTGGGCAAGGAGAAACGGCAGCAGGCTCGGGCAGTTGTAAGGGAGTTTAACAACTATTTAAATGCGCACATCAGCGAAGCTGACAAGCTGTATTTAACTGATATGCTTAAAAAAATAAACCAACTCACCCTGAATTATAAGCCTGAAAACACCTGAAAAATAGCGCGTAATATTAAATTGAAACCCACTGGTGGTAATTATTAAATGTTAAAAAGTGTTAAGCTGCTGTTTTTGAAATATAAAAGAATAAATTTGCCTTTTGGAAATGTAAATGAACAGGGCAGCGTTAATTATATTGCTTTTGTGTGTTGTTGGTTTAGTTGCTTGTACAAAATCATCTGATACTGGTTTGGCTGCTTACAAAGCACAGGCAGCCATTGATGACAAGATCATAGCCAATTATTTAGCGGCTAACCCGGGGTTAAATGCAAAAAAGATAGATACATCGGGTGTTTATTACATTGTTAAGCAATTGGGAACAGTGAACGGTTTATTTACAAGCTCAACACAGGTTACGGTAGGTGATACGGGTAGGATATTAAAAACCGAACAGATATTTACAGAAACCAATGATTTTCATCCGTCATATTATATGGGACAGATGATAAAGGGGTGGCAGTTAGGCATCCCGCAAATTAAAAAGGGCGGTATTGTACGATTGCTGATACCATCACGTTATGCTTACGGGCCAAATGCGCAACCATTGCTGGGTGTATCATTCGGGTTAACTAATGGATTACCGGCCAATGCAGTACTTGATTTTGATATACAATTATATGATATAACCAATTGACCTGTTTAAATATACAAAACACCGGATCGCTGATTTTTTTAATAGCCGGAGATTCGAAATAATAATTACAAATGAGACAAACAATTTTTACTATTCTACTATTTATTTCTGCTGCTATAGCCCTGGTTTCGTGCCGGAAAGACCGTTATGAACCTGATATTGTGCAATATGATGAGGACCAGATAACCGCATATATTAAGGCCAATAACATAACCGGCATGGTGCGTGATACATCAGGCATTTACTATAAAATAATTACGCCCGGCACGGGTTCTGTTATACAGTATAGCGACAGTATTTCTATGGTATATGGTCTTAAAAGTTTTGACAATAGGTATATAGCAACAGATACCATATTGAACCACTTTGAGGATTTTAGCGGACATATTGAATCAGACGGACATCCTTACGGATTACAGCTTGCTGTTCATAATTTACTGAACCACAAGGGAGGAATAGCACGTTTGCTTATCCCGTCGCACCTGGCGTTTGGTGTAGCCGGTACAGGATCAGGCAGCAGCCAGGTAACCAATTCACATATAGCCGGTAATCAAAGCCTTGATTACACTATTCATATTATAAGCGATCAGGATGCTTATGACCAAACGGTTATAAAGAATTATATAGGAGCCAATGGCTTAACCAGCATGAAACAGGACCCATCTGGCATCTGGTATTCTATAAGCACTCCCGGTACAGGTACTGTAGCTATAACTGATAGTACAACCATTACGGCAACTTTTACACTTGCAATGTTAAATCATACTATTGTAGATCAATATAACTCAGATGTAGGTGTATCGATTGATATACCTGATATTATGCGGGGTATGCAGATAGGTTTAAAGAAATATGCTACAGCAGGTGCGTTGATAACGTATATCATACCATCATCATTAGCATATAGAAAAACCGCACATAACAGTCTTGTAACTATCCCGGCAAATAGCCCGCTGAGGTATGATATACAGATAATAGATGTTTCGCCCTGATATTATTGAGCCAGGGCTGCTTTAAAAATTTTCAGCCAACGATTGCGTGCAAAAGCATGGTCAATTATGGGTTTTGGATATTTGCTGATGTCGGCATATTCCAGAACCTTTTTTTTGGCGTAAGTTATTGGTAAATATTGTTCAGCGCAACTGTAAGAGTAGTATATTTAAATTTAAACCCTGCCTCTTCAATTTTTTGTGCCGATGCTTTTGTGCTGCCCAGGACTATAGAGCTCATCTCCCCTAAAAAAAGCTTTAAAACAAATGCAGGTATATTAGGCAACCATAGGGAGCGATGCAATTGTTTGGCAATGGCCTGTGTTAATTGTTTGTTGGTAACCGGGTTGGGAGCGGCCATATTATAAATGCCGCTTAAACCCGTATTTTCTATTCCGAACATATACATACCAATAACATCCTGCTCATGTATCCAGGGCACCCATTGCTTACCATTGCCAAGCGGTGAACCAACGCCTAATTTTATTGGCGCTGCCATTTTTTCCAGGGCCCCGCCACCTGGGGCCAGCATCACACCTGTTCGAAAGATCAATACCCGTAAACCCAATTTTTTTCCTTCATTCACGGCATCTTCCCATTGTATACAGCAATTTGCTAAAAAATCATTGCCGGGTTCGCTGTCTTCTATCAACAATTCATCGCTCCTATCGCAATAATAACCGGTAGCTGATGCCGAGATTACCGAACTTACTTTATGTACTTTGTTTTTAAGCAACTCATAAATAAGCCTGATAGATTTAACGCGGCTGTTAATTATTTCTTTTTTACGTTTATCGGTCCATCTTTTGTCGGCAATTCCGGCACCGGCCAAATGTACTATTGTATCTACTCCATCAATGCATTGATCATCTATTTCGCTCCTGTCAATATCCCATATATGGGTTTTTACGTTAGGGTTATTGCCGGGCTTGCGGCTTAAATGGCTTACGGTATAACCCTTATCCAACAAAAGTTGGGTTAGTTTGCTGGCAACTAAACCTGTAGCGCCGGTTAATAGGATGTGTTTACTCATTAACCCAATATCTCTTTAATATCATCAGTAGAAAGTGACTTGATAAAGCTTTCTTCGGTAGTTATCAAGGCGCGTGCCACGCTTAGCTTACGCTGCTGCAGTGCCAGTATTTTTTCCTCAACGGTATCCTTGGTAATGAACTTGTATATAAATACGTTTTTGTTTTGGCCGATGCGGTGCGTACGGTCAATAGCCTGTTGCTCAATGGCCGGGTTCCACCACGGATCGAGAATGAAAACATAGTCGGCCTCGGTTAAGTTAAGCCCAACACCGCCTGCTTTTATCGAGATCAGGAACACACGGGTTTTCTCATCTTCCTGAAATTGTTTTACCACATCGCCGCGGTTTTGGGTGCTGCCATCAAGGTAAACGTAAGGGATATGCTGCTCGTCAAAGTGTTTCCTGTATATATTTAGCTGTTTAACAAACTGCGAAAATATAAGTACCTTATGTCCGCCATTCAGCACAGTGTTCAGCGTATGGGTAACGTTTTCAAATTTGCCCGAATCGCCTTCATAATCCTGGTCTATCATATAAGGGTGGTTGGCTATCTGGCGCAGCTTGGTAAGGCCCTGTAAAACTTGTATCTGGGTTTTGGCAAAGGTGCCGTCTTCTAAACTTTTCAGCAGTTCATTACGGTATTCGGATTTTACCTTTTCATATACCGATGCCTGCTCTTCGCTCATCTGGCAATAAAACAAGTTCTCGGTTTTTGGCGGCAGCTCGGTGGCAACCTGTTCTTTGGTGCGCCGCAAAACAAAAGGTTTTATCAGCGCCTGCAGTTTACGGGCCTTATCCTCATCCTTTTTCTTTTCGATGGGCGTTACAAATTCATTTTGAAAATATTGCTGCGCGCCCAATAATCCGGGATTAATGAACGACATCTGTGTCCACAGGTCATTTACCGAGTTTTCAACCGGTGTGCCGCTCAATATTAACTTAAAGCGCGATTTTAATTGCTTAACCGAGTGATAAGATTTTGATGAGGGGTTCTTAATATTCTGGCTTTCATCCAAAATAATATAATCAAAAAAATATGCCGACAGCAACTCAATATCTATACGTGTAATGCCATAAGTAGTGATCACTACATCGTAATTAACAAAAACCTCGGGCGATTTATAGCGGAAAGTGCCTGTATGTACCATGAGCCGCAGCTTTGGTGTAAACTTTTTGGCCTCGTTAAGCCAGTTATAAATAAGCGAGGTGGGCATAATAACCAACGAGGTGCTTTTACCGCCCGCTGCTTCGGTATCTTCCTTGTGTTTTTGCAGGAGAGCAAGTGTCTGTATGGTTTTACCCAGGCCCATATCATCGGCCAGACAGCCCCCAAAATGAAAGTTTTTAAGAAAGTGGAACCAGTTATACCCGGCCTGCTGATAATGCCTTAAATGGCCTTTAAAGCCTTGCGGCATCGGCACTTCTGCCAGTTGTTCAAAATCGGTTAGTTTTTGCAGTTTGCGACTCATGGTAACTTCGGCTGCTTCGCCGTTGGCCAGGTCATTAACCAGGCCAATATGATGCCTGCGCAGTTTAAGCTGATCGCCGCTCTCGCTAAAATGAAGCAGATTGCCGTATTGTGAAAACCATTTTTCGGGAATAACGGCTATCTCGCCCGATGGCAGTGTAAACTCTTTTTTATGATTGAGGATATGGTTTTTTAGCTGGATGAATGGTATGCGGTAAGGCCCAAAATATACCACCCCATAAATATCAAACCAATCATTATTTTCTTTTACCTCAAGGTCGATTTTGTTTGCACCAAATAAGTAGCGTTTTTGCCCTTCGGGCTGCTCAATCTCAAAACCCAGTTCTGTTAATTCATCATGATGCAGGTTTAGCCAGTCAAATACCGAAAATGAATTATCCGCATCTTCATTATTAGCAGCCACCTCCAGATTTTGAAACAATGACGAAACTGTTTTTAACCCAAGCGCCTCCAACTGGTTTAGCTTATTTTTCTCCCAGGTTACCGAGCGTTTGATGCGATGAAAAGTATAATTATCGCCCTCGCGCTCCATCCGCACCGAAACATGCCTGCCATCGCCATACGGAAAAACATAGCCCGCGTATTTAAAATACAGCTGTAATTGCGAGGTGCCGCCTTCCACGTAAATGGGTTTGAGCATGGGCAATGCTTCATGTTTTTCGGTATCAATGGTAAAGCCTTCTGCATATACATTATGCTTTTCGATAAGCGGGGCAACAAATTTTTCAAAATACGATTGCTCGGATGAGCGCGGAACGGCGATATAACGCTTGTTTAAAAACGGCTGCAGTTTTTTACCTTCAATTTCCTTATCAAAATGATATAAGGTATCATCCATCAGCATCCAGGCGGGCTGGTTGCAAATGATCTCGGCATTTTTAAACATAAATTCAATACGCATCCCTTTATATTTAATGGTGGGGAAGTAGCGTATCTCCTCGTCATTGCGCCTGAAATGAAATAACACCGAAGCGCGCTCACTTGCTATCTGCAGCCTGCGCTCGGCAGGGTAACCTTCCTTGCTCATCTGGTAAACCTGTTTGTCGCCAAGTAATACTAAAGCTTCGGCCAGGCGCTTTTCTATTTTCGGGCGTATGGTATCAAAAAGCTGTTCGGTGAAAATCTTCGCGAAAAACTCCGACGGCCGGATGGGCTTTTTATAGAATTTTTTAATGATGTTACCCTGTTCAATTTCTTCCAGCAGCTTTATCAGTTTCAGGTCGGTTTCATTAATACAATGAATAAACTCATTCGCCGTGTTCGAGAACAGGCGCTGGTGCGTTAATGAAAATTCGCCGTTGGGGTTTAACTGAACAATATGGGGCTCAATAACATAACCCAAATACTCATGCCGGGCTATGGCATAAATTATCTGGCAAGGCTTTGAACTGTCGACACGTAACATGGTAGCTTCTGAAAAAAATATAAGAGAAGCTACATCAACAAAAAATTCAAACGTAATCAGAATTTACAGGATGCGGAAATGTTTTGGGTTAAATAATTATTAACAGTGTTGACATTGGTTCAATAGGTGATTAATATTTTAATGAAGCACAGTGCATTTATTTTTTTGGATTATTTTTCATATTATTGAGTTACAATTATAAACCAACCTAAAGTATTTTGGATATCAATGATTTACATCACACTGATGTTACACCTAAACCTGCTTATCACAATGCAAATTCTTTAATAAGGCTATTTTTTGTTGTGATTTTTTTCATGATCATTGTAGGGGTAGCCGGAAGTATTTTGCTTTTTATTTTAAAAACCTGTGGCCTTAAATCACCATTAGTTAAATCATTGGTGAAATTGATAGCGTACATTTTTGCATTGTTAATTAGCCTTAAATATGCTATCAGGAAAAGTAAGGAACAGGAGGGGGAATACTTCAATATAAATTTTGATAAAGTACCAAAGTGGTTATTTCCTGTACTTATTAGCTGTACAGTAGCATTATTTTTTGTAATGTTAGTGCCGGCTGCCGGTCTGATCAATTTGATACCAAAGCCGGTAGCTGCACAAAAGCTCTTCGCAAAAACGCATACGAAGGATATGTTTTCGATTATCACTCTTGTAATTGCAGCACCTATATTGGAAGAAATATTGTGCCGCGGCATTGTATTGAGAGGGTTACTAAAAAGCTATCCTCCACATAAAGCTATTGTGATCTCGGCAATATTTTTTGCTGCCATACATATCAATCCGTGGCAAGCTTTTCCTGCATTTTTTGGAGGATTATTTATAGGTTGGGTTTATTATAAAACGCAATCAGTTATTCCCGGAATGGTCATTCACGCTACAATTAATGCTACCGTATCAGCATTTTTGTTCTTGCCAAGTTACACTTCGAATTCTTTGAACTCTTTAGGGATTCCTTATTACATTATATTATGGTTGCTTGCAGCGTTGATATTTTCAATGGGATGTATTTTAATCCAGAAAAAGATTCTATTTGCCCCTGAATCGACTGTTTAAATCTCCACTTCCCCCTCAAAAACCATCACCGCCGGCCCTTCTAAAAAAATATGGGTAAAAGCGTGACCATCATAATTAAAGCGGATGTTAAGGTCGCCGCCCAAAACTTTTATAGGGGTTTCAATGGCGCCGGTTTGGTTATGGTGTTTAGCCATGGCTAAGGCAACAGCTGTAACGCCTGTGCCGCAGGCATATGTTTCGTCCTCAACGCCGCGTTCAAAGGTGCGTACAAAGTATCCGTTATCGGTTTTTTCAACAAAATTTACATTTATGCCATTGGCGCGGTAAGTTTCATTGTTGCGTATGGCGTGTCCCTCGGTATAAACATCCTTATGTTCCAGGTTATCGGCAAGTGTTATATAATGTGGCGAGCCGGTGTTCAAAACATACGCGTCGCCGTCTTTATTTACTTCATTAACATCTATCATTTGCAGGCTTACCCAATCGCCGTTTTCTGAAATTCTGGCATGATGCGGGCCATCAACTGCCAAAAAATCCGTCTCGTTTTTTATAATGCCTAAAAACTTGGCAAAGGCTACTATGCAGCGCCCGCCATTACCGCACATGCTGCTGGGCTGCCCATCGGCATTATAATAAACCATCTCAAAATCATAGCCTGCTTTGTTCTGAAGAAACATAATACCATCGCCCCCTATACCAAAACGGCGGTTACACAGGTGGGCAATTAGCTTTACATTATGATGATTGATAGTATTTTCACGATTATCAACCAATATAAAATCGTTACCCGCACCCTGGTATTTATAGAAATGTACCTTCACAATAATATTTTATTTATCTTTAGCTATAACCGCGCCATAACAATATGCGGCGCCCTTTAGTTTAAATTTAACATTTTTTAACACAGTTTTGCATAACTTATTGTTGTTTCTACCGTCTTAATGGTATTAAATTTGAAATGCTAAAAATAAGTATAACAAACAGAATAATAAGGAATAATAAGATGAAAAGATTTGGTTTAACATTATTAACAGCTTTTGTAGGCGGCGCTATGGCGCTGGGAACGTACAAAGTGATCGAGAACAAGTATGCTGATAATATGAGCTTTGATGACAAACAAAAAGTTTATTTTGCCAGCAACCCAATTACAAGTAACATTACTTCATCAGCAGGCGAGGTTGATTTTACACAAGCCGCGGCGGCGGTAACACCGGCGGTAGTTTACATCCGTACTACTTACGCTAATACTGCACAAAATTCGCAGCAGGACCAGTTACAACAAATGTTTGGCGATATGTTTGGCCAGCGCATGCCGCGCCAAAACGCGCCACAAATGGCCTCAGGTTCGGGTGTAATAATATCGCCTGATGGTTATATTGTCACCAATAACCACGTGGTTGATAAGGCCGATAAAATTGAGATCACTACTAATGATCACCGCCAGTTTAAGGCTAAGGTTATAGGCACCGACCCTAACACCGACCTGGCTTTAATAAAAATTGACGCCTCAAATTTGCCTATTGTAAAAATGGGCAATTCTGACGATGCAAGGGTAGGCGAGTGGGTATTGGCCGTTGGGAATCCATTTAATTTAACATCAACAGTTACTGCCGGTATAGTTAGTGCTAAAGGCCGTGGCCTTAACCTGATAGGTACAGAAGATAACCAGGATGAGGATAGCAACCCGTTTGGTGGCGGACGTTATCGCCGAGGAGGTCAACAGCAACAGCAAAAGCCAAGTACAGGCATAGAATCATTTATTCAAACTGATGCTGCCATTAACCCCGGTAACAGCGGTGGTGCGCTGGTAAACACCAAAGGCGAACTAATAGGCATTAATGCTGCCATTGCTTCACACACCGGCTCATACGAAGGTTATGGTTTTGCCATTCCTGTTAACCTGGCCCGTAAAGTGTTAAATGATATTGAAAAATATGGCGCCGTTAAACGTGGTTATGTAGGCGTTAGCTTTAAAGAACTTAACCCGGATGTTGCCGAGCAATTACATGTTGATAAAACTGTAGGTTTATATGTTGCGGATATTATACCCGGCAGCGGGGCTGAGCAGGCTGGTATAAAACAAGGTGATATCATCAGCAAAGTTGAAGGCAATACTGTATACGAATCGTCTGATTTGCAGGAACGTGTGGGCCGTTTACAGCCTGGTGATAAGATACACTTAACCGTTTTACGTGATGGTGCCGAAAAGAACTTCGTGGTAACGCTTGGTTCAGAAGCCGGTACACCGCGCACAGCAGGAATTGTTTCGCACAGATCAGCTACCGAGCTGTATAATAAGTTAGGCGCAAGCTTTATGCCGCTTAACCCTTCGCAAAAGGCAAAATTTAATGTAACCTCAGGTGTTACTGTTACACAGGTGCGCCGTGGCGGAGTATTTGCAGATTTTGATGTGCCAGTTGGCTCTGTGATCACTGATATTAATAAACAGCCTATAAATGGTACCGCTGATATTGATAAGGCATTAACTAACCCGGAAGACGGCGTAGTAGTTATTACAGGCCGTTTACCTGACGGATCAAAATTCAGTAACCGATTTAAGGTAAATGAATAATATAAAATTATAAGTCTATTTAAAACCCGGCCGCAAGCCGGGTTTTTTTTGTTAGCCCCCTCTAAATCTCCCTCGGTAGGGAAGACTTTAAATTATTCATATAAAAGATTTAGTTGAAAAGAAAAATACAAAAGTCTTCCCTACCGGGGGAGATTTAGAGGGGGCTTATTTATTACCTTTGCACCCATGATCGATATAATACTAAAAAAGGGTAAGGAAAAAGCAGTTCTTCACCGTCATCCCTGGGTTTTTTCGGGGGCGATTGAACGCGTTAAGGGAAAGCCGACCAATGGCGATATTGTGCGCTTGTTAAATGGCAATGGCGATTTTATGGCTTATGGTTTTTATAACGATCAATCGCGGGTTGCTTTGCGTTTGCTGGAATGGGATGAGCAGGTGAATGTTGATGAGGACTGGTTTCGTAATAAAGTGGCTTTTGCAGTTGCAAGCCGCAGCAGTTTGCTGAATGACGCCACTGATACTTGCAGACTTATATTTAGCGAGTCGGATTATTTACCCGGTTTAATTGTAGATAAATATGCCGATCACTTAGCAGTACAGGTACTAACATCGGGCATGGAAAAACTAATGCCGGTTATTATGGATGAATTACAGAGCCTGCTAAAGCCTGCAAGTATATTTGATAAAAGTGATGCATCATCAAGATCGCATGAAGGCATGGAAACCGAGAACAGAATTTTGGCAGGCATTGAGCCGCCTGAATCTGTTGAGGTGAAAGAGAATAATATTATTTACAACATCAACATCGCCGAAGGCCAAAAATCAGGCTTTTATTGCGACCAGCGCGACAACCGCAAAATAGTAGCATCGCAAGCTAAAGGCAAAAAGGTGCTCGATTGCTTTTGCTATACGGGTGGCTTTACATTAAACTGTCTGCAAAATGGTGCCGCTTCGGTTACCAGTGTTGATAGCTCGGCGCCGGCAATTGAAATACTGAAGCAAAATATCAGCCTTAATAAACTAAATGCAAAAAAGCATACCGCCATTCAATCTGATGTAAATAAACAGTTAAGGGTTTTTAAGGATGAGGGGGAATTCTTTGATATTATTGTTCTCGACCCGCCAAAATATGCTCCTTCTCGTTCCGCATTAGACCGCGCTTCAAGGGCCTATAAAGATCTGAACCGGTTAGCCATGATGCTGTTAAATAACGGTGGTTTGCTGGCTACTTATTCCTGCTCGGGCGCTATGAATATGGAAACTTTTAAACAGGTTATTGCATGGGCCGCCCTTGATGCAGGTAAACAAGTACAATTTATCCACCAGTTTTGCCAGCCCGAAGACCATCCCGTTAGGGCATCCTTCCCCGAAGGGGAATATTTAAAGGGCCTGTTGTGCAGGGTATTTTAGTATAGCGACAAGAATCAAGAGACAAGATTGTTTTTTCCTGATTCTTATTCAAACTTAACGTCGCCGTAATTGGCTTTAATAATAATGGTTTTATCGGTGCTGCCTTTACCAATGTGCCCCTTGTAGGTTTGGGTCGCGCTCCAGTTTTTTTCGTCGCCGGGGGTTTTACTGGTAACGCTTATGGCGTTATTATTATAAATAAAATCTTTATAATGAACAGTAACATCAAAATTAGCATTGGTATTATTTGCTAACCCCAGCTTTACAGGCGCGTAATTTGAGTTAACCGATAATGTTTTTAAATTTTTGCCCAGATCAATTATCTGTATACCATCGCCATAGCGCACATTTATGGTGCCCGATGTGTTGATCTTGCCAATTTTTACCGCGCCATAACGCATATCAACGTTTACTTTATCTGCCGCGTCAAGACTCAAATCGCCTGATGATACATCCACAGAAGCATCTGTAAGGCTGCCTATGCTAACATCTCCGTTTTTTACCATGATCACATTATCGCTATGGCTTAATGATTTTGCCACTACGCTGCCATTGGAGTTATTGATAGTTATTTTTCCATCAAGATCGGGCAGCTCGGTACTGCCAAATTTATTGTTAATGGTAAGCGCGTTTTTGGCAGGCATATATACCGTGTAGCTGATAACCACTTTGTGTATGTTAACTGTTTTATCGTTTACTATAGTTTCCCAACTATTGCCGGGGCTTTTTATGGTTGTTTTAAATGATACTACATCATTGTCTTTACTGTCAACAACCGAGGTTTGGTCAAGTAATTTTTGGGCTTCGGCGTCATCATTGGCATACGCCTTAATTTGAACATCAACCTTAAACTCATTTTTGGCCCAGGTATTTACGGTTATTTTGCCGTAACGGTTATCAATTTCTAACTCGTCGTTTTTATCAGCGGGATAGCTCTTGCTGTAGTTTTTAACTTTTTCCTTTACATCCCCATCCAGTACTTCTTGTTTTAGTTTTTCATTATTGCTGTCATAATTAAACTTGAAATTATAGTTGTAGGTATAAGTCTTCTCCAGGTTTTTAACTATGGTTTGATTTAGTTCCGACATTTTTTCCTGCATTATTGTTGAAGCCTTATTTACTTCGTCTGATTTTAGTTCATGCATTTGTTTTTGCAACTCCTTCATTTTTTCCTGCAGCTTTTGCATTTTTTTGGTGTATGCGGTATCATTAATGTCGAACATCGGCCCTGAAAAGGCAAAAAATTGGCCATCTAACGCCTTTGGCAGCGCTATCGCCAATGCCGGTAATTGTATAAGGGGGGCTAATTCTGCGAGATCCGGCAGCTGCGCGATTGCAAAAGCCTGAGCGGTTGCAGGTTTAGGGGTAGCTGCTGCAGTTTGTGCATAATTTACAGCGCTGCAAACCATCATGCCTGTAAAGGCTATTGCGGCAAGGCTATATATTTTTGCTTTCATTTTTTTGTTTTTTTAATTCGTTATATTGTTCAATAACATTAAGCTGCTGGTTAAGCACTTCTGTTTGTATCTGCAAATTCCTGATCATCGCGCGTAACACCAACTCCTGGTTGGGGCTGGTAGCCAAATCATTATTTAGCTTTTTATAAGTAGAATCCATTTTAGCAATTTCGGCGCTAAACTCTTTATACAATTGCGGGTTTACCTTTGCAATGGTTTTAAGTTCGGTGCGTTTGCTGGCTATAAGCGAAGTATAATGTACCTGCTGCCTGGCATATTCGGGATTTATGGCGGCAAAGTCAACTGTGTTGACGTTTTGGTTGCGAAGGTATGCCATAAAGCATACCCCCATTACTACAATTACCGTAGCTGCAACCCGCAAAACAAACCCCAGCGAAAATGTTTTGGTTTCGCGCTTTTGCTGCGGAAGTTTGTTTTCGATCCTTTCCCACATATCTGCCGAAAGGTTTAGGTCATCAAACTCTTCGCGGTTATTTTTAATAAAATCTTCTAATCGCTTGCTCATTATTGTATTCCTTTTCTGTTTAGTATTTCACTTAATTTTCTCCTGGCCCTTAGAAATTGTGTTCTTGAAGTATTTTCGGTGATGTTGAGTATTTGCCCAATTTCTTCATGGTCATAGCCTTCCAGCAGGTATAGGGAAATTACCAGCCGGTAACCTTCGGGCAATTCTTTCATGGCTTCTTTAACTATGGCCACTTTGTATAGTATATCCTCCTCCTCATCATCTCCTTCATCAGTTAAATAGTCTGTTTGTTCTTCACTTATCTCAACCCACTCTACCTTTCGCTTTCTCAATAAGTTTATTGACCGGCTTACCACTATTTGTTTAAGCCATAAGCCAAAAGTTGTTTCCTGCCTGAAATCTTTAATGCGGTTAAAAGCATCTAAAAACGATTCCTGCAAAATATCTTCAGCCTCGCCAACATTACCCACAATACGAAAGGCGACGTTTAACATCGCTTTTGCGTATAATCGATACAACTCATAACAGGCTTTTTTGCTACCCTGTTTGCATTCAACCACTAAGTTGTAATGCTTGTCGGTAAATACGGCTTCCAAATTTTTCAGCTTTCAGGTTATAGGACGTTGCTTTTTTCAGAATGTTGCACGGTTATAATAAATTTGATAAGATACTTTCCGCTGTTTGTGTCCTCACAGCAAACATACCGTTGTTTGTGGGGACACAAACAACGGATTTGATTAATTTTGCTTCAAAAAATTATCAATAGCAGTAATCGCGTTCTCATATCGTTCTTGCCCTGTGCCTGTTATCAGTACATAATTGGCGTTTAGGGCATCCAATTCCTTATACCATATATCCATAAAATGTTCGCGCATATGAGGGAAGTCCCGTAATGGGTCTTCCTGCCACGCCAGGTCTATGTTTAACAGCAGATACAGGTCATACTGATGTTTGGGCAGTTCGTCCAATACCTCCTGCGGCGATCTGCCGAAAGTATGATCGCTCCATATTTTTACCGTGATAAAGGTGGTATCGCAGATCAATATGCGGCTGGCTTGCGGCAGCAGTTCTTTTTCTAAGGCAAGCTGACCATGAAACATATTGATCTCATCCTGCCAGGTAGGTGTTTCGTTTAGTCTTTCGCAATATTCACGCGCATACTCGGGCACCCAAACGGTATGGTAATGCTCAGCAAGATAAGCCGACATGGTTGATTTACCGGTTGATTCGGGGCCTACAATGGCGATTTTGAATATCTTGTTTTCCATTTATTCAACTATGCCCCGCTACATTGCGAGGAATTGGCGATATCACATAGCCTGTTTCTTCCAATCTTTCTTCCAGTCAATATATCCTAATAAGGCTATGCCTACATAAATAGCATACATTACCGCGGTAGGGTGCAAATGCTTATAAATATAAACACCTACATATATCACGTCAACAAATATCCATATTAGCCAGTTTTCCAATACTTTGCGTGCCAAAAATATTTGAGCTACCAGGCTGCAGGCTGTACAAAAACTATCCAGGAAAGGGAACGAAGCCGTAGTATACCTTAAAACTGAGCCCAGTATAAATGTAAATATCACAATAGCCAACGCTGATAAAATAACCTCTTTGCGTTTAATACGCAGTACAGGAGTTTTCTCTTCTATAGGCGACTTTTTGCTCCAGAAATACCAACCGTAAATATTGGTAACCAGGAAATAAACCTGCAAACCCATATCAGCAAAAAGATGACTGTCGAAAAAAATAAAAATATAAATAACAACACTAATGATGGCCAGCGGCCAGTTCCAGATGATGTTTTTTGCCGCAAGATAAACGCATAATAACCCGGTAATAACTCCGGCAAGCTCTAATTTCGATTGGCTTTGCCACCAGCTTTGCAACGTATGTATAATTTCCATTGCTCAAATATATAAAACAGCAAGTGGTTAATGCTATTGGTAAATTATTCCCCAAAGGAATAAACAACATCCATTTTTCATATTTTTTTCATTAAAAGAAAATAAAAATAGGATTTGTTAATTAAAAACTTCTAATTTTATGGCTAAGATTTAAACAAGTCCCGCGTGAATATTTTTTTGTGCGAATAAAAGCTGAGAAACGGGGACGAAACACTAATTTTAATTGTTAATTTTTTGGAGAAAGCCGTTCCGTTCATAGTGGAACGGCTTTTGTTTTTTAGTGCACGTCGGTAGGTGCCTTTACGTTTTTCTTAAACGGCTGCAGGTATAGCAATGGTATAGAAAACAGCATAACCAGCCCCGAAATATAATAAGCATCATCATAGGTTAACAACAATGATTGCCTGGTTACCGCGCCTTCAATGGCCGCGTAGGCCATATGCAGCGCATCAAAGGCTGATTTACCCTTTGCTATAAAGCTTTGCTGTAGCATATCCATCCGCTGGTTAAAGGCGTTATTATATGGGTTTATGTTGGTTAACAAATTATTACGGTGCACGCTGGTACGTATGTGAATAATAGTAGTTAACACGGCTATACCAAACGATCCACCTAACTGGCGCATCATGTTATTTAAACCTGTACCCTGACCCAATTCGGGACCCTTCAAATCAGCAATTGCAAGCGTGGTTAGCGGCACAAATAATAGTGCCATACCAACACCTCTTATTAAAAGCGGGATCAATACATCACTTTGACCGGTACTTAGTGTTGAATTACTCAACATGGTAGTGAACACAAAGAACAAAAACATGCCCCCTGTTGCCATAAATTGCGCGGGGATGCCCTTATTAAGCATTTTACCTATAAACGGCATCATTACAATGGTACACAACCCGCCCGGAAATAACAGTTCGCCCGTTTGCTGGGCCGAAAATCCGAGTAAATTCTGGCAAAATACCGGGAATACGAATACGGAACCATATAACCCAAACCCCAGTACAAATGAGGTAAACATACCCACCGCGAAACTGCGGTGCCGTAATATGCCAAAGTTTACAATGGGGTGTTCTATGCTCATTTCGCGCCATATAAATAGTATTACGCCTAAAACAGCTGTTATGGTAAGCACCAGGATATAGGTTTTGGCAAACCAATCTTCTGATTCACCTTTTTCTAATATAGTTTGTAAACTGCCAACAGCAATGGCCAGCAGGGCAATGCCCCACCAGTCAATAGGCCTGCCTTTTGCCTCTTTGGGTGTTTCG
>Ga0206923_1080_pt1 | contig 22052 bp, 22 predicted proteins | sample Alteio_BWOrgHeat_64_FD_152961 | JGI IMG/M metagenome (GOLD analysis project Ga0206923, IMG submission 152961) | Enriched cells from forest soil in Barre Woods Harvard Forest LTER site, Petersham, Massachusetts, United States -... | ecosystem: Environmental > Terrestrial > Soil > Temperate forest >...
GGTTTATAGCGGCTGAAGGTGCCGTTTTTAAGGTCGAAATAATCGGCATCGTTGGCCTGGTACCTATCCGGGTAAAAGCCCAGGTAGCGGGTAAGCTGAATTAAAAACAGCAGGTGAAAGTTAGCAAGGCCTGTAGCCTGATGGTCCAGCCACTCAACCGCGCTGAATATAAACCCAAACAAATGTTCATCTGCTGATTGCTGCCGGATGGATTTATAAAGCACCTCATTTAGAAACATAGCCAGGCTGCTTTTTACCACATCATACGGAATAGTTTGCAATACCGGCGAATTCTTTAACTCGGCTATGCGCTGAACGCTGCCTGCGTTTTTATGGTATACCACCATATCCAGCAGGTGCAGGGGCTGCAGCATATTGCGGCTTATTTTAGCTTTTGGTTTTTTTACCCCGTTAATGATGTACGATTGCAGGCCCAGCTTTTCGGTAAATATTTGTGCAATAACACTGGTGTCGCCGTAGTCGGTGGTTTTGAGTACGATGCCCCGGGTTTTATGCAGCATGGTGGATAAGCGCCAATAGTTTTGGTAAAAAAATGATAGCGCCGGTTATTAAGGCAAATAAGGCGGCAATAACCACTGCCCCGGCGCTCACATCCTTAACGTGGCCTGCCAGCTCATTGTATTCGGGCGATACCAGGTCGGTTAAAAATTCGATGGCGGTATTCAGCAGCTCAATTATTAATACCAGCGCTATGCTTAAAATTACCCACTGCCATTGGTTGGCCGAAATATGCAGGGCATAGCCCAGGTATACCGCCAGCATGGTTGCCGCTAAATGCACCCTGAAATTCAGCTGGGTTTTAGCTGCGTAAGCCAATCCGTTAAAAGCATAGCCAAAGCCGCGGATGAATTTTTTCATATCTCACCAAAAATAAGTAAAAACGCCGACATCCAACCTACCCGGACCACCTGGACCACCTGAGCCAGGGTGGACCACCTGAGCCACCTGAGCCAGGGTGAGCCAGGTGAGCCACCCTGAACCAGCGCTTGTCATTCTGAGCATAGCGAAGAACCTTATAGAAAAGATAAGTATCCGCTTGCATTGCTGTACAAGGTTCTTCGCTATGCTCAGAATGACAAATAGTTCATGCAATACCCCTCCACGCTTTCTGCTTTTAGCTTTTAGCTTCCTACGTATTCTGTAAAAAACTTGTATTATTAAAGAAAATTCTGTATTATTGCATTAATAATCCCTTCCTCATGAGTTTTACCCGACCATCATTTATTGAAGACATCCGCGCCGAAGCGCAGGCCGCTACGGCAAAACAGCAAAGCCGCAATGCCTGGCGCAGCCAGGTAGCCCGCGACCCCGCTAACGACCTGTTTAAAATTAAGCCTGCCGACCAATGGCTGCGCGAAACCTCAACCAAACCCGCCATGCGGCAGCTGCTGGGCACGCTTTGGCACGAGCATGAGCTGTGCATTTTATTTGCCGATACCAATTTGGGTAAATCGGTACTGGCGGTGCAAATTGGGTATAGTTTGGCAAAAGATGCGGCCATTGAGCCATTTGGCAGCCAGGCGGGCGAACCTTTAAAAGTGCTGTATATTGATTTTGAACTAAGCCCCGACCAGTTTAAAATGCGCTATGCCGACGCCCAGCACGGCCTGCACCATTTTGGCGATAATTTTATCCGCGCCGAATTTAACCCCGTGGGCGATAACCCCCTGCTGTACGACAGGTATGACGCCTACGTGCGCGAAAAGATAGAGCAGGCCATTATGGCCACCAAGGCGCAGGTGCTTATTATTGATAACATTACCTGCGTGGGCAACCAAACCGGCAACGCCGCCGGGGCGCTGCCCCTCATGAAAAACCTAAAGGCGCTAAAAGCCAAATACAACCTCAGCGTGCTGGTGCTGGCCCATACGCCCAAGCGCAACCAGTATAACCCCATTACCGTTAACGATCTGCAGGGCAGTAAAATGCTCATTAACTTTGCCGATAGCGCCTTTGCCATAGGCCAAAGCCATACCCACCCCGCCACGCGCTACATTAAGCAGATCAAGCAACGCAATACGGGCAGCCATTATGGGGCCGACCATATATGCCTGTTCCGTATCATTAAGCAGCAAAGCTTTTTATGTTTGGAATTTTTAGGGTACGATGCCGAGCAGGCGCACCTGCAAAAACCCGGCACGGCGCTTAGCGATGAGATTAGGCAGCAAATTGCCCGGCTAAACCAACAGGGCCTCTCTACCCGGCAGGTGGCCGCGCATTTAAAAATAAGCGCCGCTACGGTAAAGCGGGTATTGGCGAAAGCGAGGGAGGAGCAGATAACGGCAATAAATGCATGAGCTAAATGGTTAGTCCGGATTTATAATCCCGGACTTAAATTATTAGCGGATCTACAATCCGCATAACAGGATTTTGAACCCGGGGATTGCAAATCCCCGAAAATGTTAGTCCGGGATTGCAAATCCGGACTAACAGGGTATAATTAAATGCTATTGGATGGTGTTGATAATGCAGATAAACTGCTTAAAGAAGATAAATAAACAATCTTCTATTTGAAATAACCAACCAATACTTTTATTCCAGCTTTTCCGGATATATCTATTTTTACCCCATCAACTGTTGGGACATTTGATGAAACCGACAATGTCGCTGTCGCTGGTTCTATATTGTGCTTGTTGAAATAGTCGATAAGTTGCTTGTAAATTGCAGGCGCATTACAATAATCCATCTTAGCGATTACTATACCCCTTCCCTTTGGAATTGAAACATTATAAGCGTCATTAAAAATTTGGGTTAACTCTACCTCTGATAATTTCTTTTCCTCTGATTTAATATTCATCGTATTATAATTTCCATTTTGTTGATTACCATAATTAGGCGCTGTAATTGAAATTTGAGGTGTTGAATTTGGTTTTATTGAATCTTTTTTTGCCTCAACTAATGGAGCAATATTGTTAGGGTTTGCTGTCTTTTTAATTACCCGATGTGTTTTTGTGTTTGTTTTGGGAGTTGGCTTAGATGTATCTAATATTTTGACCGTGGGGTTGATTTGAGGTGACTGCGTTTTTATCTGTTGTTTATTGTCTAATAAATATTTTTTTTCTCTTCTATCAGTATCAAAACCGCCAAATATATAAAATAGAATGGCGCATAAAATAGTACCTATTAAACTCCAAAAAAGATTGCTTTTAAGAGGATGTTCAAATATCTTTTTCATATTATTCCCCTTTATTTTTTTGACATGCTCTTTTACGGTCAGGATACTGGAAATTAAACCGTAAACCACACCGATTGCAGTAATTACAGTCCAAACATTGGAAAGAACATTCATTGCTTTTTTGATTTAGATTACTAATATAGTAACTAAAATCGTTTAGAGTAATTTCTGTTCCCGCAGGGTCCTCTCCGAGAGGACCCTGCGTTTGAAATCTCTCTATCCCGCAGGGTCTCCGTTGGAAGACCCTGCGGGGACGAAAAGTGATGCCTCATGAGCAGTAATAGGTTAGCGGAGCTTTCTTGTATAACAAATATACGAAAAAGTAGTAACTTTATAATTATGAATGCAGTTAGGTTTGATAACCCACCAATTAGCTTTAATCCAACCCATCTATTTATCACAAAACAGAATGAGGTTTCTTATGAAATACATATAGACGGTTTTTCTAAAGGGCATATAATCACTCGAAATAATGAGTGGGCTTTTCAGATAGCCGACTATACCTTAACCGATAAGGATAAAGATTTTTTAATTGAAGGTGCAAAATCGTTGTCTATAACCGAGCCTGTGAAAAACCCAAAAGAAGCATCTAACATCTTTCATAGCATTATGAAAGCCAGCGTTAGTAAAACAGCCACCGAAAAGAAGCCTAAGAAAAGTAAACCTAAACCAAAAAAATAAATTTATGATTGCTATTATTTTTGCAGTAGTTGCTATAATGTTTGCTGTTATATTGCCAAAAAGAAGAAATAAGAAAACGGATTAGCTAAGCTCATGGTCTACACGTATATAGTTTCCTATCAAGACAAAAGTAACAGCCTCCGCGGCAATTGAGCGGACGATGTTGTCTGCAAGAATACATTTGTCTAATTGATTAGCATATGTAGAGATTGCTTCGTTCCTCACAGTAATGACATGGTGGTGAAGCTGCACCCCGCTGTCCGACTTCGGACTGGTATGCCTCGCTATCCGTAGTATGTTGTCCGAATGTCTCTGACTTCGGACCACCATGACCGCAATCTTTAGATACTGACAACCTACCCTTTTTTGATTAGCAATGTGCAGAGATTGCTGTTCGGCCTATGGCGGATCGCAATAATGTGGTGGCGATGGGGCCGCAACAACCAAGCCTTCCGCCCTTGCGGAGTGTTTTTATTTGCATCAAATTCAGGGGGAATTATTTATCGCCGTAATGGCCTATGGCAGAAACAATGGTAACGGTGACGATCTTGTTTTCGATGAAGTAAACCAACCTGTCCTTTTTATTGATACGCCTTGACCAATAGCCTGCCAGTTCAAATTTCAATCGCTCGGGTTTTCCGGTACCGGTTTCGGGATGTATGTATAATTCAGCAATAATAGCCTCAACTTTTTTTATTGATACCTTATCTCCCGATCTTTCAATAGCTAATAAGTCTTTTTTGGCCTTTTCGGATAAAATTACCTCAAATTTTCCCATATGGTTTTGGCAGGGTCGAGTTTGGTAAAGTTTCCCTCTTCAACTTGTTTTTTGCTTTCTTTTATCTTAGCCACAAAATCAGGATTGTATGGGCTTTTGGTGGTTTCAAATTCAACCTTTAAAGCCTTAGCGAATGCTTTTAAAGCAGATAATTGCTCACTATTTTTAGGGTGCATAATTACTGTTTCCATACACAAATTTAAAAAATAAATGAATACTAATGTTATAAATCATGAGGATTTATCTGCCTTCGCTGTCTGTAGTATGTTGTCAGAATGTCTCTGACTTGTTGATGTTACCAAGAAAGGCCAAATGCGCCGTTAGGCGCAAAAGGTCGGTAGAAAATATAAATGAAAAAACATTTAGCGTGCCGTAGGTACGCAACGCCGTTAGTTCCGTACCTGCGGCACGGTTTTTCTGCATAATTCATTATTCTACCGACCCGCAACCCCTACGGGGCATACCCACCACCATTTACTTCAGTTTAATGGTTAAATCGTAAACACCTTCAATTCGTGCAAAGCGGTGGCGCCCCAGCCTTTCATTACCTGCTTTAAAATATCAAACAGCTGCTTGTTGTTTACCGGCTTCCCCTTTTTTGGCGGGACGATGGCGGTTGGCGGCACGGCAGCTTCGGTAACTTTGGTGGCAAACCAGGTAACGTTTTCGTGCGGGAGGGCCACGCCCAGTATCATGCCCGGCAGGCCGGTAAACGTTTCGGGGCCGCTGCTCACATGTATCTTATCGGTATAAAAAGCCACCACGTAAACCGAATCCATAATAATGGCATTGGCGCGGCGGCAGGTATAGCCGGCTATGTCGCGGGTTTCGGGGGTGAGCTTCCATTTTATTTTGCGCGTGCTGTCTTTCACCAAAAAAACCTCGTCGTACACTTCTTTTTGTATAATGCTTTGGCCTGTGGCCATGTCGGCATAAACCGTATTGCTTTGGGTGGCGCTGGGGTTATCATTATAAATAAGCTGTACTTTTTCGGAAGGGATGGGCGTAAACAGTGATTTACTCTTATCAAATACTAAAGTGCTTTGCAATTTGCGGAACTGGGGGTTTGTTTTTTTATACTCCTCGAACATTTTTATATCATAATCATTGGGGGTTTTGCCCATTTGGTCTTTAATAAGGCCGTATACATTCACCGTGCGTTCAAAATCAATAGTGCCGCCGGTTATAAAATGCGCGTTTTGGGCAAACAGGGTATTGCCGGTTAATACTAATGCGAGGGCTATAAAAATACTTTTCATACCGGTTAGCTTTTTTCGGGGATGGTATTGAATTTAGTGAAATCCCAGGTTACCATAAACATAAAATACCTTTTAATGCCGGTACTGCTAAATTGCTCAATGGTATTGCCGCTTGCATAGCGGTTATTATTGGTATTTTGATCGAGCAGGTTATTGGCTATTATGGATAGTTTAAGGTTTTTTTGTTTAAAAAATGTTTTATTGACGGAGGCATTCCAGATGGTGGTTTTTTGCGCGTCGAAAGTTTTTGTTTTGGCCTTATAGTTATAATCAACATCGGTAGCCACCGAAAAGCCCCCGTGCAGCTCAACACTGCCCGAGCTATTGGCATTAAACGTTGCCGCGTTACCGGTATTGTTTAATTGCAGCGACGATTGGTTGATGCTGTAGCCCGGCCCCGCGCCCAAATCAAAATTGTATTTATCTTCCTCATATTTTGAAACAGAAACCCTGCCCGAGTACGAATTGCTGGTTGCCCTGTTTAACGCGTTATTAATAAATCCGTATGAAATGTTGCTGTTGGCGTTTACATTTATCCCTGCGTTAATGTCGATGGGGTTTATCTTGCGATTAAAACCCATATACAAATAATAATTGCTGTTGATCTTGTCGAGGTTAATAAACTGTGTGGTTGATTTGCCGGTTAACGTGTTGGTTACGGTATTATTAGCTATGCCGGCTGTTGTAAAGTTATAGCTGCCGCTTACATAAAAGCTTTGCCCGCTAACAACGCCGTATGTATTGTATGATACGTTAATATGGTTGGTGAACGATGCCTTAAGGTTTGGGTTCCCCAGGGTTATAAACAGCGGATTGTAATTTACCCTTATGGGCTGTATCTGCTCGAGGGTGGGCTGGGTGGTGCGGCCGCTGTAATCAACCCTGAACGCTTTTTGCGGCGAATATTTATACAGGTAGCTGGCCTGCGGCGTCCAGTTAATAAAGCTGCGCTTATAAACATTGCCGGTAAGCTCATCAACCTGCGTAAAATCAACCGCCGAGGCCTTCGTACCGAAATTGACCAGCGCCTTACCCTTTTTATAATTAAACACCGCGCCCAGTTGGTTGGTAAGCTGGTTAAATTGGTAATTATTACTGAAGGCACTGTTAAAAACATCATACTGGCCTGATAACGATTTATCATACGATCGTGTATCGGCATGCTCGTTATTTACGCCCAAACCGTAATTAAATATTACCGCGAATGTTTTTGACAGCGGCTCGCTATAAGTTGTATTGCTGTTAACTACCGTGCGCGTTGTAGCGGTGTTTTTTAACTGGTGCACCGCAGCTACGCTATCCAGGCCACCCAGCGGGTTAAAAAAATCAGTTTCCGAATTGATATAACCGGTGGAGTGGTTCTCCTCATACGTGGTGGCCAGGTTAAATGAAAAAGTGCGCCCCGGCTTTTTAAACTTGTGTGTATACAGGCCGCTTACATCTACCAGCTTTTGGTCGTTATTATTGGTATTGTCGCGGTTGCTGCGGTTAAGCATTACGTTGCTGCCGTTATCGGCCGATGTTATATAGTTATCATCCGTTTTGGAGTTTTTGAGCGTAGCATCGGCACCTATTTTAAAGCTCGATGAAGTATCGGGCCGGTACTCGTAAACGCCATCCAGCTTTTGCCTGAACGATGACCTGTCAAAATTTTGTACCGAATGGTTATTAATAATGCCCGAGCTTAAACTTTGCTGCGATGTATTAGTGGTTACGCCGGTAACATCCAGGGTTTTTAGCTTATAATTGGTATTTATGGATGCTTTATCGCCATTCATCTTGTTATCAAAATGAATGCCCGCGTTACGCGCCAGCGGCTGCCCCTAGCCATAATATTTTCCGTCCCAGCCTTCATCCTCATCATCATACGAAATATATATTTCATCATCCATCTGGCGGATATTGGCCATCCCCAGTTTGCCTTCATCGTCTTCGCCCAGGCCTATCTTACCGTTGTTGGCGGTACCGGCATAAATGGATAGCTTATATTTCGCCTTGAATTTATTAAACATGGCTTGCCCCTGGTAATAACCGTTGGTGCCAATGCCACCCTCCAGCTTGCCGAAGGCGCCGGCTTTTTTATCTTCTTTTAATTTAATATTAATGGTTTTTGTTTTTTGGCCATCATCAATACCTGTAAACGCGGCCTGGTCGCTTTTTTTATCATAAAGCTGCACCATGTCTACCATATCGGCCCGTATGTTTTTGGTAACGAGGGTTGGGTCATCACCAAAAAACTCTTCGCCATCAACCAATACCTTGCCCACTTTTACGCCCTGGGCAGTTATTTTGCCGTCGCGGTCTATCTGCATGCCGGGCATTTGTTTCAGCAGGTCTTCTACCCGGTCGTTGGGTTTTATTACGTATGCCCTGGGGTTAAAATTAGTGGTGTCGCCGTTTATTTTTATGGCCCGTACCTCGCCCTTTATCATTACTTCGGTCAGCAGTTTTGCTGTGGGCACCATATTAAGTTTACCAAAATCGTGGGCTGGGTGGTCGGCGTCGAGCGAAAAGTCTTCTACATAATCGGGGTATTCAGGGTAGGAAACCACCAGGATAAACTTGCCCTGCGGCAGTCCGTTTAAAGTAAAAGTGCCGTCTTCAATGGCATAAGCAAACTTTTGAATGATGGAATCTTTCGCATTTAAAACACAAATGGTGGTGTTGGCAAGCCCGGTCTTCGCCGAGGTATCAACCACCGCGCCTTTTACCGTATACTGCCCCTGCGCAAACAAAGATATGGAGCATAATAAGCAAAATGCCAGTACTGCCGGAATTGTGATCTTCATTAATTTAGCTTTGGTGAAGCAATATATAACTAAAAAATTAGTGTTTAAAGCGCTTTAACATTTTTAACATATTAGTTATGTGCAAAGTAGCACAACTATCCGCTTAAAATAAATGGAATGAAATGCTTAAAAGGAGGCTTTAAGGCATGTGGGTATACAGCCCGACCGCCATAGGCGGAACGCCCCAGTGTACATATTTTTTAGACTATCGGCATGATAAACAATCATAACAAAAAAATGACCCTTACTTTAAACTTAAAGGTAAACACTTGTAAAAAATCCGTATTTTTGCAACCTCTAAAATTTGAGGTATAACGGATTAATGTACAAGGAATATAAGCAGTTAAATTTATCGCAAACAGGCAAGGATGTGCTGGAGTTTTGGAAGAAGCATAACATCTTCGAAAAAAGCGTTACCAACCGCCCTGCCAATAACCCGTACACTTTTTACGAAGGTCCGCCGAGCGCAAATGGTATGCCCGGCATCCACCACGTAATGGCACGGGCTATTAAGGATATTTTTTGCCGTTATAAAACCCTTAAAGGCTACCGCGTTGAGCGCAAAGGCGGCTGGGATACCCACGGCCTGCCCATTGAGCTGGCGGTTGAGAAAGCTTTAGGCATAACCAAGGATGATATCGGTAAAAAAATATCGGTAAAAGATTATAACGATGCCTGCCGCAAGGAGGTAATGCGCTATACCGATGTATGGAACGACCTTACTGAAAAAATGGGCTACTGGGTTGACCTGGAAAACCCTTACATCACTTACAAAAACGAATATATTGAAACCCTTTGGTGGATATTAAAGCAACTGCACCAAAAGGGCCTGTTATATAAAGGGTATACCATTCAGCCTTATTCGCCAAAATCGGGCACGGGGCTAAGCTCGCACGAGCTAAACCAGCCGGGCACCTATAAAATGGTGAAGGATACTACCATAACAGCGCAGTTTAAGGTTAAGCGGGATAAGGATTCGGAGTTTTTGTTTGAAAATATAAATACCGATTTATTTATACTGGCATGGACCACCACCCCATGGACGTTGCCATCAAACAGCGCGTTAGCTGTGGGCGAGAAGATAGATTATGCGCGGATAAGCACTTTTAATCCGTACACTTACCAGCCTGTTGCGGTTATACTGGCAAAGGACCTGGTTGGCAAATTATTTAAGGCTGAAGGTGAAAATGCTTCGTTTGAGCATTATAAAGGCGGCGATAAAATTATTCCGTGGAAACTGGAAGGAACTTATAAAGGCACCAAACTGGTTGGCATCCACTACGAACAACTATTACCTTATGTAACCAATGCCGACCTGGAGCAAAATGGCTTCCGTGTTATTGCAGGCGATTTTGTGACCACCGAGGACGGTACAGGTATAGTACATATTGCCCCAACCTTTGGCGCGGATGACTTTAGGGCGGCCAAAGAAGCCGGCGTGCCGGCCGTGTTGGTAAAAGACGAAAATGGTAAAGACGTACCGCTGGTAAACAAGCAAGGTAAGTTTGTTGACGAAGTGACCGACTTTGCCGGCTACTACGTTAAAGAAGAATATTACAGCGATGAAGAGCGCGCGGTTGAAGGTTTTAAACCAACTGACGTACTGATCTCCATCAAGCTGAAGACCGAAAATAGAGCGTTCGACGTTAAAAAATACGAGCACAGCTACCCACACTCATGGCGCAGCGACGAGCCGATATTATATTATCCGCTGGATAGCTGGTTCATTAAAACCACTGCAGTTAAGGATAAGATGGTGGAACTGAATAAAACCATCAACTGGAAACCTGAATCAACCGGAACAGGCCGCTTTGGCAACTGGCTGGAAAATTTGGTGGACTGGAACTTGTCGCGGTCACGCTACTGGGGTACGCCGCTGCCTATATGGCGCGAGGAAGATGGCGGAGAGGAGCTATGCATCGGCTCTATCGCGCAGCTAAATACCGAGATAGAGAAATCCATCGCCGCGGGCTTTATGCCAAAAGGCTTTGTTTTAGAAGATATGCATAGGCCTTATGTGGATGATGTGATATTAACCTCATCAACCGGCAAACCCATGTACCGCGAGCCTGACCTGATAGACGTTTGGTTTGATAGCGGCGCCATGCCTTACGCGCAATGGCATTTCCCGTTCGAGAATAAGGATAAATTTAAAAATGCTTACCCGGCTGATTTCATTGCCGAAGGCGTTGACCAAACCCGCGGCTGGTTTTTTACCCTGCATGCCATAGCGGTGATGCTGAGCGAAACCAGCGACGAGATAAAACAAATAAATGCCGAAGTTGGCAATAAAGGCATCGCCTTTAAAAACGTAATATCAAACGGTTTGGTGCTGGATAAGAACGGCAACAAAATGAGCAAACGTTTGGGCAATGCTGCCGATCCTTTTGCAATTATTGAACAGTTTGGTGCCGATGCGCCGCGCTGGTACATGATAAGCAATGCCGCGCCGTGGGACAATTTGAAATTTAATGAAGAGGGGATAGATGAGGTGCGCCGTAAATTCTTCGGTACGCTGTATAATACCTATACCTTCTTTGTGCTATATGCCAATATTGACAAGTTTACATACAGCGAAGCCGAAATAGCGATAACAGATCGCCCTGAAATTGACCAGTGGATCATATCCCTGCTAAATACCCTAAGCAAAGAGGTTGACGGTTTTTATGCCGATTTTGAGCCTACCAAAGCCGCCCGCGCTATACAGGATTTTGTTGACGCGCACCTGAGCAACTGGTATGTACGTTTAAGCCGCCGCCGTTTCTGGAAACCTGTCCGCCTGAGCGAAACAGGGCCGGGCGGATCGGATAATTCGGATGATAAGCTATCGGCCTATCAAACTTTATATACCTGTTTGGTTACAGTGGCTAAATTAATGTCGCCCATAGCGCCATTTTTTGCTGATCGTTTATATATCGATCTGAATAATGTTACCCATAAGGAGGGATTTGAATCAGTACACCTGGCTTATTTCCCGGAATATGATACCAAACTGGTAAACGCCAAACTGGAAGAGCGCATGCAGCTGGCCCAGGATATATCATCGCTGGTGTTATCGCTGCGTAAAAAGGTGGGTATTAATGTAAGGCAGCCATTAAGCAAAATTTTACTGCCGATATTGGATAAAAGCTTCAAACACCAGGTAGACCAGGTAAAAGAGCTGATACTATCAGAAACCAACATCAAGAATATAGAATACATAACCGATACCGCCGGCTTCATCAAAAAGAAGATAAAACCAAACTTTAAAGCCCTGGGCGCTAAGGTGGGTAAGGATATGAAGGCTGTAGCCGATGAAATAAATAGCTTCAGTCAGGCCGATATTGAAAAGTTAGAAAATGAAGGCACTATCCCGGTACTTGATACTAAATACCTGATACTATCTGCTGATGTAGAGATCATAGCCGAAGACGTTCCCGGGTGGCAGGTTGCAAATTTAGGAAAACTAACCGTTGCTTTAGATGTTACCCTTACCGAAGAATTAAAGGAGGAGTGGATATCGCGAGAATTTATCAACAGGGTGCAAAATATGCGTAAAAATGCAGGGTTTGAAGTTACAGATAGGATAACGGTAAGCATTAAAGCACCCCTTTTTATTGAAGAAGCTGTGAATAAGAATTTATCCTATATTTGCGCCGAAATTTTGGCTGATAGAATTACGTTTGATAATCAGCTAAATGAGGGTGAAAAACACACCATTGGAGAAAATGAAATAACTATTGCTATAAATAAAGTATAATGAAAGTAGAAAACGAAAAGACCCGGTATAGCGATACCGAGCTAAAGGAATTTAAAGACCTGCTGCTGGATAAGTTGAGCAGCGCGAAAGAAGAATTAAACGCATTGGCAACCTCTTTAAGTTCGCCAAATGCTAACGGTACAGATGATACAGCCGGTACTTATAAAACGCTTGAAGACGGATCGGCCACGCTGGAAAAAGAACAGATAAACCAGTTAGCCGCCCGCCAGAAAAAATTTATTGAACAGCTGGAAGCTGCTTTGGTGCGTATTGAAAACAAAACTTATGGCATTTGCCGCGAAACCGGTAAGCTTATACCTAAAGAGCGTTTACGTGCGGTACCGCATACTACGCTTACTATGGAAGCTAAATTAAAGCAATAAATGAAGGCTGCTTATACCAAACCTTTTTTAACTGCCGCACTCATTATTATTGCCGACCAACTCATCAAAACATGGGTTAGGGCGCACATGTACCAGGGCGACGAAATAAAGTTTTTGGGCGAACGGGGCATGCTGCACTATACCGAAAATAACGGTATGGCTTTTGGCATGGAACTGGGCGGCGACTGGGGCAAACTGGTTTTAACCCTGTTCCGTATTATTGCCGTTATTGCCATTGCTTATGGCATGGTTTACTTAATTAAGCATAAATATCATCGCGGTTTAATTATGAACGTGGCGCTGATATTTGCGGGAGCCACGGGTAATATTATTGATTCGACCTTTTACGGCGTGGTATACCATTATGCCCCGTTGTTTCATGGCCGGGTAGTTGATATGTTTTACTTTCCGCTGCTATCGGGCAATTTCCCGCAGTGGGTTCCGGGCTGGGGCGGGCAGGATTTTATATTTTTCCGCCCGGTATTTAACCTGGCCGACGCGGCCATATCCGTAGGCGTAATACTGATATTGGTATTCCAGAAACACTATTTTAAGCAGGAAGTGCCCGAAGAAAGTATTCCGAACAGCGAAATAGTTGAGGAGTAAGGAATTTTCGCAAGAACAAAAAGCCCCGCAATTGCGGGGCTTTTTGTTTAGAAGCATTGAGCTTACATTTTTTTCTTGGTGGTGTCAACCTTGACAACTTTTTTCTTCACCTTTAATTTACCGGCTTTGCTTTTCAATTTCACCTTGGTGGTGTCAACCTTTTGTACCGGGGCAGCATACGTGCTGCTTAAACCTATCGCTGCTAAAGCGATGATGCAAAGTGCTTTTTTCATACGGGTTGGTTTTATTTTTTTAATTCTAATATTAACTGCTAACGGTTTAAAAATGTTTTTATGATTTATATAATTGTTCCGTTAGGTATTACAGCGCGTTTTTTTACTACTACAATGCCATCCTTAACGGTATGCGTTGGGTAATCGCCATCAGGCAGCATGTCGCCGCAGTTTATGCATACATCATTGCCTATGTAGGTGTTTTTATCAATAATGGCATTTTTTATTTTGCAGCGATCGCCAATACCCATTATCGGTGTATCACTCAGTTTCGATTCTTCTATCTGCTCCAGGGTTTGATAATTGTCACTGCCCATTATATAGCAATTCTCGATAGTGGTATCAAAACCTACGCGGGTACGTATACCCACTATGGAGCGTATGACATGGCTGGCATTAATAATACATCCATCGGCAACGAAAGCCCTTTCCATATGTGTGCCCGATACTTTTGATGGCGGCAGCATGCGCGCGCGGGTAAAAATATAGTTCTTATCAAACAGGTTAAACAGCGGTATATCATCGGTTAACCCTAAGTTAGCATCAAAAAACGAGCGGATGGTACCAATATCTGTCCAGTAGCCTTCGTACTGATAGCTTAAAACTTTATGCTTGTTGATGGATTGCGGGATGATCTCCTTTCCAAAATCAGTGCTTTCATTACCCTGCAGCAGATCAAACAACAGCTTACGGTTAAAAATGTAAATACCCATCGAAGCTAAGTAAATACGGCCCTGCTCTTTCATCTCGGGGCTTACATCTGATACCAGTTTGTCAAACCCGGTTTTTGGCTTTTCAACAAATTCGGTTACAAAACTTTTGTTGTTGGTTTTTAATATGCCAAAACCCGGCACATCATTTACATGTACAGGTATGGTAGCTATAGAAATTTCGGCACCTTTTTTAATATGCTGATTGATCATGTCATCAAAATCCATCTGGTACAGTTGGTCGCCCGACAGGATAAGTACATAATCAAACTCATGTACGTTTAAATGGTGCAGGCTTTGCCTTACCGCGTCGGCAGTGCCCTGGAACCAGCCGCCGCTGGTTGGGGTTTGCTCGGCAGCTAAAATATCAACAAACGCCTCGCTAAAACTGCTGAAATGGTACGTGTTTTTAATATGCTTGTTTAACGACGCCGAATTGAACTGCGTTAACACATAAATGCGCTCAATGCCCGAGTGCAGGCAATTGGATATGGGGATATCAACCAGCCGGTATTTACCCGCTATGGGTACAGCCGGCTTTGACCGTGTTGCTGTAAGCGGATACAGGCGGCTTCCCTGGCCACCGCCAAGTACAATGCAAATTACTTTCGATGTCATATTGTTGTGGGTTTTAAACTTTTATACAGTTCCATATATTGTTTGGCCGATACGTCCCACGAAAAATCGAGGGCCATCATCCGCTTACGTAAGGTTTGCAGTTGTTTGGTATCATCATAAAGCACCGCCGCGCGGCTAATGGCATAATTCATATCCTCTACACTGGTATTGTTATACCTAATACCATAGCCGCCTTTATCGCCAAAATCTATTACAGTGTCTTTTAAACCTCCGGTACTCCTCACCATAGGCAAGGTGCCGTAGCGCAAAGCATAAAGCTGGTTCAACCCGCATGGCTCAACGCGCGATGGCATCAGCAAAAAATCTGCGCCTGCATACACCAAATGCGCCAGCTCTTCATTATAGCCAATATACACGTTACAATCTTTCGGAAATTTCTCTTTCAGCGCTTGCAGATCCGCTTCCATATCTGGCTCACCCGCGCCTAAAATTAAAAAATTGACCTTGCCTTTATATTGCTTCAGACTTTTTGTGATGGCTTCTGCCAGCAGGTCGGCGCCTTTTTCAACTACCAGGCGGCCTATAAATGCTATTAAAGGTTTTTTAGGGTCGAGATTAAAGCGGGTGCAAAGCGCCTCTTTGTTTTTTTGCTTTCCTGCTGATGCTTTGGCGGCGGTATAGTTTTCGGCTATCATGGCATCGGTTGCCGGGTTCCATACTTCGGTATCAATACCGTTAATGATGCCTATGCCTTTGGCTCGCTCCATAAAGAACAGGTATTCCAATCCGTTGGAGTTAACAGCAAGCTCCTCTAAATAACTTGGCGATACCGTAGTGTACCGCGACGCGCACCTTACCGCCGATGCCAGCGGGTTAATACCGCCGCTCCAGTCCAGCAGACCGGTTTTAGTAAGGTCAATCTCGGGCAGGTAAGAGAGCTTGTCCCAGCCAAACGCGCCGTGATACTGGCCATTATGTATAGTAAATACGGTTGGTGTTTTAGCCAGCCGGGTATATAATTTTGAGTATTGCAGTAAAAACGGTACCAGTCCCGAATGATGGTCATGGCAATGAATAATATCCGGCGATTGCTGCGAGTAGCTTATCCAATCTAAAAAGGCGATCTGGAAAGCGATAAACTGTTCGGTTTCATCGGGGTACGAGTAAATGTTTTCGCGGTCTATCAGTCCGGGTATTTTTACCAGGTATAGCTCAAAGCCAAGTTTGTCTGTTTTTTCTTTCAGTATCTCGAAATAGAGCCTGCGTGTGCCTAATAAGGTTGCACCCTGGAAAACCGTATCAAACACATTTTCGCGCGTAAACTTGCGGTCGTAAAACGGCATTACAACAGCGGCGTTCAGCCCGGCTAAATTCTGATATTTGGGCAGCGCGCCCACAACATCGGCAAGGCCGCCAACTTTGGCAACAGGGTAACATTCGGCGCTTAGGTGAAAAATTCTCATTGGTATCTATACCGCGTTAAGGTACTAAACATTCCCTCAAATAAGCAAACACATTATTTGAAAAATGTGTTTTTAACAGTATAAATATTTGATTAAAAAGGGCCTTTGATTGCTATATCTGCATTATAACTGTTTTTATCCCATTAAAAAATTTGAATATTGCAATTGAAGTGTTATGGCGATCATCCCCGGCATCATTACTCCTGTGTAAAAGAGGTGATCATAATTCTATACTCTCCCCAATCCGCGGTAATTGAATGTTGATGCCTGCTTTGGTAAATTTTTCAATTGCTTCGCCCTGGTCAATAACAATTACCGGGAAGGTATCATAATGCATACCGATCACATTTTTACAGTTGATAAAACCAGTGGCTTTTATTGCATCGTCAACACCCATAGTATAGTTATCTCCTATGGGTAAAAATGCCCAATCCAGTTTCTCGTCTTCCAGCAGTTTCATATCATAGGTAAGCGCGGTATCGCCGGCGTAGTATATTTTTTTGCCCCCTGAATAAATAACAAAGCCTGCGGGATTTCCCCCGGCTGCACCGTCGGGCATAGTGCTGGAGTGTACAGCATTTACCATTTTTACACGCCCGAAATCAAAATTAAACCCGCCGCCAATGTTCATGCCATGCGCCTCGATGCCCTTACCGCCCAGCCATCCGGCAATCTCGGCAATACATATCACCTTCGCCCCGCTGCTTTTTTGTATAGCTATCAAGTCGGCAACATGGTCGCCGTGCCCGTGCGATACCAGTATGTAATCAGGTTTCAGGCTATGAATATCAATTGTCGCTGCCGCCGGATTAGGGGTAATAAAAGGATCGAACAATAGTTTCTTCCCTTCAGTTTCTATCATGAAGGTTGATTGTCCGTAATAGGTTGTTTTCATGGTGATGTTTTTTGATGTGCAGATATGCGGATGTGCAGATATGCAGATACCGGCAATTACTATCTAATTTATAAATGTTAATTAATACTCCTCATTTGCACATCTGCACATCTGCACATTTGCATATCTGCACATCAATCGTCGCTTGTATCCCCGTTACCCTTATAAGCGCTTTTTCTAACCAGCGGCATGCCGGTAACTTTAAACAGGTCGTCTAATTTTAACAAACTTCCGTTTGATAAGTTTGTGAGCAGCACAATGGTAATATCATCCTTTATATCGCGCAAATAAATATGCCTGAAACCATGCCACCAGCCCGTATGGTAAATTACTTTTTGCCCGGGCGCCTCAAATATGCGCCAGCCGTATCCATAGCTAAAATGCCCATGTACCCACGGGTTATGGGGCGTATAGGCCGAATCCATGGTTGATTGCTTAATGAGTTTTGCCGCGCGCATAGCGCGATCATATAAATACAGATCACCAACGGTGCTATATATTCCTTTGTCGCCAACAGGGCCATCCAGGAAATTCTGCGCTACCGAATAGCGCCACTGTCCCCTGTCGTGCCCTACCACATCAACCGGAATTTTATCGTATACCGCTTTTGAGTATACATCGGTATGCACCATGCCTGCGGGTTTAAAAATATTTTCTTTCATAAACTGGGCATAAGGCATACCGGTAATTTTTTCTATGATGGACCCCAGCACCATAAAGTTGGAGTTGTTGTATAAGAACCTTACGTTGGGCTTGTTAAAACGGGCAGGCTTGTATTGTGCTATCATGGCCATGGCCTGGGCGTTGGTAAGGCCTTTGCGCTGGTCGCGGTGCTCTTTGCGGTATATGTCATCCACAAAATAAACGTAGTTCATCATACCCGATCGGTGGGTAAGCAGCAGGCGGATGGTAACTCCCTCATACGGAAAATCAGGGAAAAAATCGCGTACATCCTGATCAAGGTTCAGTTTGCCGCGTTCCATCAGCATCAGTATGGCGGTACTGGTCATTGTTTTGGTAACCGATGCCAGCTCAAACCTCGAACCTATTTTAAGGCTGTCGCGGTGCAGGTAATCGGCCCAGCCTATGGCATTTTCGTATATTATTTTACCGTGTTTGGCAACCAGCACATTGCCGTTAAAGCCCCGTGTTTTATGCAGGGTTTGCATAACCGCGTCTATCTCTTTATCCCCGGTTTTTGGGTTATAGGCCAGCAGCGCTTTTGTATCCAACGGTTTGCTGGTTTCGGCAGGCTTAAATATTTTATATATACTGCTGGTATGGTCGCCGGGGGTTGAAGAACAGGCCGCCAATAAAAGCAGGGTGGTGGCAAAAGTAAGGAGGGTTTGTTTTACTAATTTCATAAATGGGGTTATCACTTTACGCGAATGCGAAAATTATAAAATATACACGGTGCTGAAATTAAAGTTTTAAACATTTTTGTTGTTTTAGTTAATAACGTTACTATTTTTAACACATGTTATTTTATCAGCGAATATTTTTAACTTTTTTATTATTCATAGCCCCTGTGCTATTGTTTGCCCAGGATGACAGCCCCGCGGCAAATTATAAAGCCGCCCTGGCATTGGTTAATGCCAATAAAGGGGCTGATGCCATTCCTTTACTCGAAAAAGTAATTAAAACCCCCTCACCTAATACGGCTGCGGCTTATGGTTTATTGGGCAGCATTTATGATGACAGCCATCAACCAGAAAAAGCAATAGCGGTTTATAAGGACGGCCTGAAAGCTTATCCTACCGAGCAGAGCCTTTTTTATAATTTAGGGCTGGCTTATTCGCGCAATAAGCAATATGCCGATGCAGAAACTGCGGCTATTGAAGCCATAAAACTCGACCCTCAAAATGCTAATAGCCAGCGCATGTATGCTTTGGTAACCTTTCACCAAAATAAGCAGGTACAGGCGTTGTTAGGTTTTTGCAGCTTTATATTGCTCGAACCTAACACGGCCCGGTCAACAGAAGCATTTGGCAATATCCAACATATTTTACAGGGTGGTGTGCTTAAAGGTGATGATGGTAAACCATTAATACTTACTGCTGCCGACGATAAAAACCTGGCGGCAGGTTTATCAGCCGTATTGGCCGAAGCAAAAGCAAAGAAACTGGCCGGCGCTGATATGTTGCAATACCAACTGAAGAGTATATTTATTATGACCGGGCAATTAGCAGATAAAAAAACCGATAAAACCTTTTTTGATAATTTTTATGCTGCCTATTTTTATAAACTGGCACAAAGTGATACTAATCTATCGGCATTTGCAGAGTTGCTGACCACTCAACAAATAGGTTCAAGCTTGTCGGACTGGATGAGAGACACCAGTCGCGAATTTTAAGACCAATACTTACGGGTTCCGGTTCTTTAACCAATACGAAGCTTCGGCATAAATATCATAAGCATTGCCCTTAACCAATTGCAGGGGTATACGAATGCTTTTTCGTTTACCTGTTTCCCATTTAAATTTGATGAGCAACGACATGGCATTCGTCCCGGTAACGTCTATATATTCTATATTATCCCATTCAATAACTGTGTTTTTCATGCGCGATACAATACCGGTGGAGTTAATTTCTAAAGCTATTTCACCCATTAACGCAGGGATAAGGCCCTTAATAACCACATAAATTAGCGGAGGCAGCAATATAAGCTCCAGGATAAAAGTAAACCCCAGCGCAAACGTATCAAACTCCTTAAATTCAATCATCTCACTAACAGGCATAACTGCCAGGAACGAAAGCAATACGGTATAAAAAATACTCCAGAATTTGTTGTATTTATATTGAATAGGTTGCATTATGAATATTACATATTTCTAATGTAAATAATTTACGCAAGTTGGGCAATGATTTCTTTTGTCGTAAAAAGATTTTATTTCTTCTCTCCCGTTCCCTTCAGTTCCACGGCAAAGCTATACGCGCCTTTATCCAATATCCTGTACTCTTTGTGCACCGGCAGGCCCCAGCTTATATCGCCGCCTACACCCATTTGCATGCCATCTATGTTTACAGTGGTAAAATTGCGGTGCGGTAGTTGATAATCATGTGTTGTTGCTTCCAGGTCATCCTGCGTGTAGGGCCAGGCCGTAACGCCGAACACATTGCTTTCGGCCCGTACCTGTAAACCGTTTCCTGTGGCATTGGTAAAATCTATCCAGCGCACATCGGTACGATTGGCGTTATCCTGCGGGCGCACATAATGTGTTATCCAATCGTTTACGTGCGTTTTGTATAGGCCAACCGCGTAACCTGTTTTCCTGTCCCTGTAGTTTTCCTGCGGACCACGGCCATACCAGTTAACCGCGTTCCATTCGCCGGGAAGTCCAAACGTAATACCAATACGCGGGATTTCAGGAGCCCTGGCACCCATATTCAACAGCAATTCTACTTTAAGCGTACCATCGCTCCGTAATAAATAAGTGATACGGGTATAGGTAGAATCCATTGGCAGTTTTAACATGGCGGTTATTTGCGCGCCTTCGGGGGTTACCGCTCCATTAAGCGATTGCAGCGATGCTTTTGCAACCGCGTCTTTCCATATCCCCATATTTTGCGGCACTTTCCAGCCCAGGTCATTATCAGTAGGTACGCGCCAAAAATTGGGTTTTAACGGAGAGGTTAAATTTTCTTTTCCATTTATGGTATAGGATATTAAAAAGCCATGCGCCGCATCTACTTTGGCAATGGCGCCGTTAACCGAAGCCGTCCAACCCGACGCGTCATTGGTCAAATTAACTTTTCCTTTACTTATTGTTCTTGGGGCGGCTTTTAGTACGGGTATAGCCAGTTGGTCCCAAGCCACCAAATGCCCGGCTTTGGCCCAGGGTTTATCGGTGCGCAGACGGAAATTTACCGTAACAAAATATTCAGCACCGGTTTTCCAAACAGGTTTTCCCCAGGGAATAGTTACCGCCTTTTCTTCATTTGGTTTCAAGGACGGCAGGCTTAAAGGGCCTTTTGCAATGGCAACACCGTTCTCTTCCAAAAACCAATCGGCAGTAAAATCTGTTAGGGGGATAAAAAAATATTTATTGTGTATCAGTACCCTTCCCTTGGTTATATCACCAGCCGTAACTTTAATATATTGAAACACTTTTTTTCCCTCCCAATAATGCGGCCGCGGGATACGATCCCCGGATACCAGGCCTTTTATGCAACGGAAATTATCATTGGGCTGGTCGCCAAAATCTCCGCCGTAGGCAAAAAAAGTATGGCCTGCCGCATCGGTTTTATAAAGCGATTGATCGGCCCATTCCCATATAAAGCCGCCTAACAGCATGGGGTACTTTTCAAACACGTCCCAATAATCCTGCAAATTGCCCAGGCTATTGGCCTGTGCGTGGGCATACTCGTTGGCTATAAACGGCTTGCCCGATGGGTAGGGGCCGTGTTGCTCCATTGTGCCCAACTGACCCTGTTCGCCCGTCCTCACTGCCTTATTGTTTACATGCTGCAGCAGCCAGGTGGTGGTTGGATAGGTTTGACTGTCAAAGTCGGCGGCGCGGTTCATATCGGCGTAATGTATGGGGCGCAGCTGCGGGTCGGCGGCACGGGCAACTTCTCGCATATCCATAAAATCATTACCATAACCGGCTTCATTCCCCAACGACCATATTACCACGCTCGGGTTACTGCGGTCGCGGATAACCATGCGCCGCATTCTATCTAAAACAGCGGGCCGCCAAATGGTATCATCGCCGGGTAATATGCGCTTATGGTAGCTGATG
>Ga0206923_1081_pt1 | contig 21932 bp, 20 predicted proteins | sample Alteio_BWOrgHeat_64_FD_152961 | JGI IMG/M metagenome (GOLD analysis project Ga0206923, IMG submission 152961) | Enriched cells from forest soil in Barre Woods Harvard Forest LTER site, Petersham, Massachusetts, United States -... | ecosystem: Environmental > Terrestrial > Soil > Temperate forest >...
CAAGGAGGTAGCCGAGGGGAAGGAGGACGATGCCGGGAATAAGACCGCGCAGCAATCGATAATTCATGTCGTTTGTCTCCAGGCTACTGCACCACGGCAGCAACTACCATCTCAAGCAAACGGCGGACGCTGTCGTCGCCGCCGACCGGGCCATCGTGAAACTGATCGTGGGGACCCGGCTTCCAGTTATCGCGTGAATGATCGGGCTCGTAGCCCAGAGGCAGGCCGGTGAGCGCCGGATCGAGTTGCGCATCGCTCGCGGCCATCTTGTACATCACCAGATCCAGAGAGGGAACGACGTAGATTCCCGAACCTCCCGCGCCCGATTTGAAGTACGCGTCATGGGGTGCTCCGAAGACATGGCCATCGGCGTTCACCTCAAACATGAAGCCCATGGGCGAATGCGGATTATACGGGGATGGCTTGCCGCACATCGCGACGTAATCCGAGGGGACCAGTTGCTGGTTGCCCCACTTACCCTCGTGTAACAGAAGATAGGGAAGCCTTACCGCATCGGTGGCCCGCAGCGCGATGCTTCCGCCCCCTGGAGTGTGGGACAGCGTGTTTCCGTTCCGATGCAGCGCGTAAGTCCAGACACCAAATCCCATCGGGCCCGCCAGCTTTTCCTGGATGTACTGCTGCATTTCCATGCCGGTGAGATTGCGAAGAACAATGGATGCGACGTGGGGCGAATTCGAGGCGTAGGAATAGCCGCCGCCGGGCTTCGTCCACAGGGGAGTGCGGAGCGCTGCCATGTCCTGATCGAGCGGGACAGCGGGGGTGGGGATGGGATCGAGCTTCTGGTCAACGCCGTTGACGATTCCAGGGTTGCCGCCTTCGCCATGAAGGCCCGAAGACATGGAAAGAAGTTGGCCGAGTTTGATCTCCGCTTTGACCGGATCATCCAGAGGAAAGGCCTGCGGCAGATATTTTTCGGTGAAGACTTTGGTTTCAAGGCCGTCCGGAATCTGGTCGTGCTTTTCCTTGAGCATGATCCCCAGCGAAACACTGGTAAAGGCTTTGCCGATGGACGCCATATCGGGATGGGCTTCGCGGTTGCCTTTGCCGAAGTATTTCTCGTAGACGAGATAACCGTGGCGGACCACGACGAGACCGCCGTGTTGGCTGGTCTCCTTCTCGAATTCAAAGGCCTGGTCAAGACGGCTAAGATCCATCCCGGAAAGCTTTCGGGCCTGAGCGGCATCCGTTACGGTTCGCCAGCCGCCGTCTTTGTCTGCAGGTGGGTAATAGTCTCCACTCTGCGCCAGAGCGAAGGTGGCGGTTAAGGCGGCTACCAGCGATAACGGAACCAGCCAGGAGGCTCGTGTCATTGGGCCACGTCGCTAGGCAAGAATGTCGTGCACGACTTCGCCGTAAACGTCGGTTAAGCGGAAGTCTCTGCCCGCGTAGCGATAGGTTAACTTCGTGTGGTCGACGCCCATCTGATTGAGCATGGTGGCATGCAGGTCGTGAATCGAGACGGTTTTGTCGACGGCCTTGAAACCAAACTCATCGGTTTCGCCGTACGCCATGCCGCCCTTCACGCCGCCGCCGGCCATCCACATAGTGAAGCCATACGGATTGTGGTCGCGGCCATCACCGCTTTCGGACACTGGAGTGCGGCCAAACTCTCCACCCCATACGACGAGTGTTTCGTCGAGCAGGCCGCGTTGTCTCAGATCCTTGACGAGAGCCGCGGAGGCTTTATCCATATCCGGACAACGCTGAGTGAGATTCTTGTTGATCTTCGAGTGGTCGTCCCACGGCTGGCCGGGGCCGTAGTAGACGTGTACCGTGCGAACGCCGCGTTCGACCAGACGCCTCGCGAGCAGGCAGCCGTGGGCAAAGGGCGTATCGCCATATTCGGCGCGGACGGCTTGCGACTCCTTGTTGATATCGAAGACGTCGGTCGCTTCGAATTGCATGGTGAAGGCGGTTTCCATGGATTGGATCCGGCCTTCCAGAAACTCGTCCTGGCCGAACTGCTCTTCATGGCCACGGTTCATCGACTGGATCAGGTCAAGTTGTTTGCGCTGCGTGTCCTTGTCGAGGTCTTTATTCTGCAGGTAGCGAATCATCTTGTCCGGCGTGGTCACCGAATCGTCGAAGTTTGTGCCCTGATGCTGCGAAGGCAGGAAGCCGGCGCGGGCAAATCCGCCAGCCGTGTTCTGGCCAGGGCCGAGGACGACGAAGCCTGGCAGATTTTTGTTTTCGCTGCCCAGCCCGTAGGAGATCCACGCGCCCATGGAAGGGCGGGTGGCAGCGATGTTGCCGGTGTGGAACAGGCTGCGCGCGGGAGTATGGGTGGGATTGAACGTGTACATCGACTTGATGACGCAGATGTCGTCGATGGTGGAGGCAATGTTCGGCAGCAGGCTGCTGACATGAACGCCACCGCGTCCATATTGTTTGAACTCAAAGGGCGAGGGGAGCAAACCACCAGTGGTGCGCTCGGTGCGCAGTTCGACCGATGAGGGGCGCTGGCCCTGATACTTCAGGAGCGACGGCTTCGGATCGAACATGTCGAGCTGCGAAGGTCCGCCCACCATGAAGAGCACAATGTTGTGTTTGGCTTTCGCGGGGAAATTGGGGAACTTCGGTGCACTGAGGACAGTGGACGGGGCTCCAAAAAGATTTTGCTCCGAGAGCATTCCCGCCAGACCGACAGCGCCGAGGCCGCCGGTGAGAGAGGCGATCCAGTCGCGCCGAGAGAGATTGTTCAGTATTTTGGGTAACGGCTTATTGATGTTCATGGCCAGAAAATCACCTCGTTCGATGCCAGTAACGCTTGTGCGAACTGGTTCAGCGTTCCTTTTTCCAGATACGAGAGCGCAGTGTCCAGTTCCTTTGGCGTGGGGTTGCGGTTTAATGCGTCGCGATACATATCCCGGATTTTTGTTTGGTTCTCGGGGTCGGAATCCGTGCGTTTGACCAGGTCGGTTGCACGCTCCTGCATGAAGGGACTGTTCATGACGAACAACTGCTGCAGCGGAGAGATAGTCAGTTCACGCTGCGGAGCAGTCATCATGGGATCGGGAAAATCGTAGAGCGCCAGAAGTGTGTTGAGACGGCCGCGGCTGACTTTGCCATAAACCGAGCGCAGATGATTCGCGGCTGCATCGAGATCGTACGACAGCGTGGGAGTTTTCGTATCGAGATCGCCAGAGACCTGTAGCAGATTGTCGCGATAGGCTTCGATGTCCAGCCGACGCGGATTCATGCGCCAGATGAGGGTATTGGTGGCATCGGCGGCCAGCGCATCGGCGCGTGGATGGCTCGACTGGCGATAGGCAGCGGAGAGCATAATTTCCCGGTTGAGCCACTTCAGAGACCAGCCGTTGGCGATGAAGCGCGCGGCGAGATCGTCGAGCAGTTCCGGATGGGTGGGCTTTTCGCCCTGCGCGCCGAAATCACTTTCGGTGGCTACCAGGGGCTTGCCGAAATGCCAGCCCCAGACACGATTCACGATCACGCGTGCGGCGAGGGCACCGCCCTGATTGAAGATGTCGTCGGCGAGTTCGAGGCGACCGGAACCCTGTTTGAAAGTGGTGTCGCCATTCGAGAGAACCGTGAGGAACTGGCGCGGCACGAGGTCGCCGGGCGCCGCCACGTTGGCATGCGGGAGGATGTGCATGTCGTGCGGGACGCCGGGTTTGATGTCGATAGTGGTGAGGTCGGGGTCGTCGCCGTCAACGAATTCGCCGGCGTCGAACACGGACTGCATGAAGGGGAGTTCGGATGCGCCGCGAGTCAGTTGTACCGCGGCTCCTGCTGCACCTCCTCGGCCTCCGCCCTGGGCACGGGCAACAGCCGGAGCGGCAGGGGCTGGAACTGGTTGCGTTGCTGGCGCTGCCGCGGTTGCCGGCGCTGCCGCGGTTGCCGGCGCTGCCGCAGTTGCTGGCGCCGTCGCAGTTCCTGGCGTTGTCGCAGTGGCAGCCGCCGCGGCGACCGCTGCCGCCGCCGGAGTTCGGGGTGGAGCCGGGGGCTTCGGCGATTTGGCGAGGCTGTCCAGATAAGCCAGCATCTCGGGGTGCTCATCCTTCAGGAACGCCATCGAATCGCGGACCTTGAGCATTTCCGCATTAAATGCGGCTGACTTTTTCGCGGCCTCCTCGGGCTTGCTGCCCGGTTCGCCATTCATGAGATTCGAGAGATAGCTGAGATAGAAGATGCGCTGCGACGCGTACATGAACTTCTGTTCGGTCTCTTTATCCACGTTGGCGACGGGCCGGGGCGCGGCTGTCGTAGACGCGAACACGCCGGCGAGCGCATAGTAATCCTTCGTGAGAATCGGATCGAACTTGTGGTCATGGCAGCGTGCGCAACCGACGGTGAGTCCGAGGAGCCCGCGGCCCACTGCGTCGACACGTTCATCCCAGGCATCGGTAAAGATCGTTTCGGTGACATCCTTCGAGAGACGCAGATCGGTGTGATAAATCGGAGCGGCGCCGAGATAGCCGAGGGCGCGCAAATCGTCGTGCGGGGTATTCGGCATCAGGTCGGCCGCGAGCTGCAGCTTCACGAATTTGTTGTAGGGAACGTATTTGTTTACGGCGTCGATCACCCAATCGCGATACCGCCAGGCAAAGGGATAGGGCGGATTGGTGGCTTCCGAAGTGGGGTTATCTTCGGCGTAGCGCGCGACATCCAGCCAGTAGCGGCCCCAGCGTTCACCGTAGTGCGACGAAGCAAGCAAACGGCCAATCAGCTTTTCATAGGCTGCCGGATCTTTGTCGGCAACGAAGGCCTGCACTTCCTCGTAAGAGGGGCGGAGTCCGGTCAGATCGAGCGACGCGCGTTCGATGAGCGTGGCACGGTCGGCTTCAGGTGACGGCTGCAGCTTATTTTGTTCGAGTTTGGCGAGGACGAAATAATCGAGCTTGTTCTTCGCCCACTGTTTCGCGAAGGTTGTGTTTTTGACTTTGGGCTGCGCGGCCGGCGCCACGGGCTGGAAGGCCCACCATTTGCGGCCTGTCTCGATATCCATGCCGCGCTTCACGGGAGGTGCAGCGGTTGTGGTCATGGGAGCGTCTTCGCGCGGATCGGGAGCACCGGCGGCGATCCATTTTTCAAAGGCAGCGACCTTGTCATCCGGCAGTTTGCCGCCGGGGGGCATCTGGAGATCAGGTCTGGTGTAGCTCAGCGCCTTGAGGAGGAGACTGGATGCGGGATTGCCCGGAACGATGACGGGGCCGTCTACGCCACCCTTCTTAATACCCTCCTTCGTATCGAGGACGAGTCCGGCCATGGGCGAGTCGAGTTTGGAGGAGTGGCATCCGTAACATTTCTCGGCAAGGACGGGGCGGATTTCCTTTTCGAAGAATTCTGTGCCTGCCGGTGTTTGGGCGCAGAGAGTTGCGGCGGTGACGGCAGTGAGTGCCAGCGTCCTGTACATATTCATATGGTCGTATGTCTCGCCTTCAGGTTACCGGCGAATTGAAATGTCACCGGAGACACGAACATATTCTATCGCCTGAGGGGGGCCGGCTGGTGAGCAACTGGGTGGCAAGGAGGGTCAACGATTCGCCCTCCGAAATCGCAGGTCATCGACGTCGAACCTGCTGTTGAGTGGTACGCATGCGGAAACGTCGCGAGGAGGCTGATTGGACTCTACTTCCGTGTCAATTTGGCGAAGGCCATTTTGTTGCTGATTCCGAGTAAGCAGCTGATTATATTGGATGGCGTTTGGGCCAATTTTGGGCCGCGCGACATTTTCAGGGCCAGAACGGGCCACATTTCTCCTTGCAAATTTGACACGCAAAAAAACCCGGGGCTTGCTCTGACGTACGGCAACACGCACCCTGATGACGAGCAGGATCCGAACTGGCGACACGCACGAGACAACTGCCTTGATCAGCAGCTTTCCGGCTTGGCTCCAGCGGGATTCGTCATGCTTATAGCTACTCGCAGCATGGCCACACGATCATTGTGTACAAGGGGCAGCGGCAACGGCGACAGCGTCCTGCCCCGCCTCTTTCGCGCAACGGAAACCAACACTGTCCGGGCGTTCGTCGTGCGCACGCCTGCCGGAGACGTAAGCCCGGGCTATCTCGCCATTCACTGCGCCTACAAAGGACCCACCCTTAAGTACACGATCATTGCCCAAATCGTTCAGCGACTTCCCTGTCACGGGATCGTAGGCGTCCGCCACCCATTCCCAAACATTGCCGGACATGTCCAGCAGCCCGTAAGGACTCGCACCGGCAGGGAAACTCCCTACGGGTGCCGCATACTGATACCCATCCTCAGTGCCGCCCAAGTTAGCACGAACCCGGACGAACTCTACGCCCCAAGGCCAGGGACGTCCGTCCGTTCCGCGCGCCGCTTTCTCCCATTCCAATTCCGTCGGCAACCTTTTTCCGGCCCATGCTGCGAACGCGGTAGCATCGTCCCATGAAACTGCGACGACGGGGTAATTCGTCTTGGCAAAGTATGCCGGGTCCCACGGGGGATTGGGCGGGTAACGCCGCTTGGTTGCGTCGCAAAACGCTTTGTAGGCACCGTTGGTGACTTCAGTTTTGTCAATATAGAACGCGTTCAAGGAAGTTTTGCGGCTGGCGTTCCCGTATATCATCTCTCCTGCGGGCACCAGCACCATAGGGCCAGCGGAGCTGGGGACTTCCACGATCGCCGAAGCTGCCGGTTTCGGAAGCGGCGTAAGAGTCGCGTTGAGAACCCACTTAGAGAACGGCTTGACATCATATGTCCCTTTGAACTCCGCGTAACAGGAATGGTCAATCCGCACATCGTAGGTCGCGGGCGGTATTTTTCCCTGAAGAGTGCCCCCGGCAGGTATCTTTCCCGTGTAATGACCGATATGCAGGTCGGAGCCGGGAAGGGAGTTTAACGCAAAAGGCACGGGATCCCGCGTGCGCTTGACGAATACGACAGCCGCCAGGATGAGTAATGTGGCAGCGAGAAAGTAGAAGATCTTCTTGCTACGGGGCTTGGCTGGTTTGGGCAGCCGCGAAGCTATTGGCGGTCCAGAAGGTTCCTTGACTGTATCCCTTACAACATCGTCGGTCCCCACATTGTTATCGCTCTCCCCCATATCCCCACCGACCTTTTCGAGGTCGCCAAGAACCTGCTTCGCGTCTCTATAGAAGTCTCCTTCATCCTTAGACATCATGCGGGCTATCACGTCCGCCAAACGTTCCGGAACAGCAGGATTAACCACGGACGCTAAATTGCAGGTTTTAGGGGTATAATGCCAATTCGCCCACTTCTTCCCGCTCTCGCCTTCCAAGCCTGAGAAAATATCGCTAAACTCTTTGCGAAAAAGGGTCTGACCCAGTAACATCTCATAGGCAACAATTCCTAATGAATACAGATCAGTGCGGGGGCCGAATCCCTTAAATGGCGCCACATACTTTGTGGCAGGAGAGGTGATATCCAGCTGGCCCGAGGGATCGCCCGCCAGGCCGAAATCGATTATTTGTGCAGTTTCCGTCTTGCTGTCGATCAGAATACCTTCGGGAGTGATTACGCTGAGAAAAATTCTTTCAGCATGGATTCTTGACAGTCCCAGCAGCACGCCTTTCAGTATTCTAACGGCCGAGGCCGGTTCTATTGGGCCTTTGTTCATTAGTGTGCTCAGAGGTACGCCGGTCGTTGATGTATTGTCTTCTACGACCAGATACCGCTGACCATCCACGTTCGCCACGGTCAGAACCCTAACGATATTGGGGTGGTTCAGACTAGCGAGTATCTGACTGTTGTTCTTGAATGTCTCCTGAGCCTGGGCGTCGTCTACGGTGACACAACTCATCAGAACCATACGATTCAGCTGTGTGTCCCGGGCACGGAAGAGGGCCGACTCGGCTCCGCGGAGAATTCGCTCCGTCACCTCATATGGGCCAATGGTCTTGATTGTCATGATCTTCAGATCTTTATAAGCACGTCGTATAACCCGCGGCACCAAAGGCCGGGCAGGTCCCACTGGGGCGCGCTGGCGACTATTTGCTCTTGGCCAGTTTCACCTTCACTTGCTGAGCAGCACGTTTCAGCTCGACACTCTGTACCCGAATATCATAGCCAGGGCTTCGTATGCGAAGAGTGTAACGGCCAGTGGCGGTTGTAAACCTGAAGGTACCGGCCAAATCAGTCCGTGCATAGGAAAGAAGATTGTCCTGACTGGCCAGTTTGCTGCCAAACTTAAGCAGTCCCACCAGCGCACCCGCAACGGGAGTTCCGAGATCAGATACCACCAGCCCCTGAATCACGCTCCCTGCGGGCACGGTCGGCTTAGCCGACGCACCTTTAGCGTCAACCAATCTCATCACTAATTCCGCAGGTCGCACCCATGCCATCACGCCGTAGAGAACCTTGATTTCAGGTGAGTCATTTTTATCGACATCTTCAACATCGGCCCTTATTTCCGTAGGGATACCTACTAACTCACCCTTCGCATTCACCACCGCTCCACCGCTAAAACCGCGAGATACGGAAGCGTCAAGCTTGATCCATCCGTTGATATCATCCTTGCCCGCCACGTGTCCCTGAACAACGGTAATCGTATCGCCCCCGACCTCGGGGAACCCGAGAATATAGACAGTATCGAGGGGCTTCAGAGAGGCAGGATTTCCAACAGTAAGCGCTGGAAATCTTCGGTCACGTTCAATCGGACGTCCTCCAGCGTACGACCGGATCCGAAACAGTGCGAGGTCCAGATCGGGCATCATTCGCACGGGCTCAAGCCGCAATGACCGGGCTTTGTCGGGCGGGGCGAAAAGCAGCGCCGGATCCGCCGGAATGAACACAGCATGTTCGCTCAGGTCGCGCCCGTCCGCGCTCTGGACGGCGTGATAGCAGGTAACTACCAGACCGTCGCCGGAGACCAAAACGCCCGATGCGCGAATTTCCGAGGAGCCGTCTTCAGTAATGACCTGCCCCACCGAGGACGCGATTCGGGGGAAATCGGCGATTCTGTTTTCCGGCGGCTGGCCAACCGCCGAGTACACCGCAAGAAAGAACATTGCGGCGCGGAACATTTCGAAAAAAAAGGTTCGTCGCATTGGTGGCCTTGAGCTAATTGTGGACGATAGAAACAGTGAAAATAACAGGGTCGGTCAATGTCTTAGTATTTCCCGACACATAGGCGGCGCCTTCCTGTGGGTCGTCTTCGAGAACAAGATCTCTCGGGACGACGTTCTTGAATATACTGACTACACCGTTGGGAATGCTGGTAATCTGCCGGCCAGTGGAAATGCCTTGGTTTACCTGTTGTACGTCTTGTCTTGTCTGGGTCATGGTGCCCGGTTGGTTGTTGGCGCTCGGCGCGCCAGCACGGTTGGCCGGAGGAACGGGTGTTGCCGTGCCAGGGACCGGGGCTGCCGATGTTGTAGAGGGTTTAGGGGCGGACGGCGGCGTGGCCGGTGGGGTTGTGGTTGTGGGTGCCGATGGTGCAGGCTTGGCGTATTGCTGTTCTAGTTGACCTAGTGCGCGGGGTGAAGCAATCACAATCAAACGCTCCACGCCCGCTTGTCCCGTCACTCGAAACGACCCAGCTGTTTCGGGAATTACATATTCGTGGCCGGTCTTCACCAGGTTACTTGTTCCAGTCTGCGAAGCAGGATAGAGCAAAGTCGTATTGCCGGACGTTCCTTCGTCGAGAACGTAAATATAACCATCGAAGTTGCTGGTGAGATGCAGTTTTACGTTGTCGCCGCTCTGAAAGATCGTTTGCGGACTAACAGCTCTGACCGCGCCTCCCCGTTTGAGCTCCATTGACACCCGGAGGCCGAAGCCGGTGCCGGTCTCGAAGAGTTTTTCGGCGCCCATGTCAGGCGGAGCCGCAACAACTGCGGCCCCAATAGAAAACATAAATATCACCTTGTAGAAACAGATATTGGGCTTCATTTTTACATTCCTCTTTTCTGACTACCGGTCATGTGCAAGCCGAATGGTGGCGACGACGGCTTCGCCGTTCTCACCCTTATTGACAACGTAGTTCACCTTCCCGCCAGCAGAAGGGGATGCGCCGGCCGGAACGGGGACGTTTCCGGAGACCGGAGGCTTCTCGGACTGAGGGGCTGCCGTGGACGTGCTTACCGCGGGTAGCGCCGGCGCATCATCCTTTTCAAAAACCAGATCGCGGGACTTCACTGAGCTGTTCAGCTCGTCGATGACCGATTGACTGACGGTTTCAGGCTTTGCGCTCGTTTTCGCAAGACCGGGAAGGTCCTTGGGTTCTTTGCTTAGAAAGACAAAGACGGTCTCGGTTCCGGGCGTCGAATCGAAAACAAACCACTTTGTGGCGGGAACAGGGTAAGGTTGAAATTGCTCGACCTTATTAGTACCTGGGATTCGGGCATCTGGGAACAGAACATTCCAGCGTCCACTGGTACCTTGTTGAGTGACGTATAGGTAGCCGTCCAGATTAGCTTCGAATACAAACCGGACTTTGTCTCCTGCATGGAACACTTTGTCCGGGCTTACGTCCGTTTCCGCGCCATTGATCTGCTGCACAACCCGGTACTTAAGCCCTGGGTTAGGAGCGGGTCGAGAAGCGGTCGGCCCTCGGAAAGGCGGTGCGGCATCGCGCGATGGCCCGGGAGACATCGTGGGGGGAGCCTTTGGGGAGCTCGCCTTTGGGGGGGCAGTCTGAATTGGCTCCGCCCGTTCCAAATTGCCGGCATAATAATAGTCTTTTGCCGTAACGAACGTCTTCTGATCCTGACCGTAGATCGCTCCGATCAAAATTGCAATCGTCGCGATCCTGAACACTATTGATTTCATATTTGTTATCTCCATTCGCATGTTGTCTCCTATTGGCTTCACTGTTTCTGCGGCAGCGGGATTGTTCGCAGTCTTTCGAGAGCGAACTGATAAACGGGACTATGATTGTCAGTCGTTGCATCGAGAAGGGCCAGGTAAATGCGCCGGGCTTCAGTGTAGTTGTCCTGGCGCTCCGCGATCAATCCAGCGCGCAAGTAAGATTCGGTTGTCCGAACACGGGCGGTCTGCTCTTCCCTGGAGTAATGAGCGGTAGCGGAGTATTCTTTGTCCGCCTGAACTACCTGCGTGATATGGTGGCTGTCGATTCCCGGAGTGCCCAGCGTGCTGCCCGAGAGAACAATGAAAAGAACGACCATGGCAATAGCGTAAACACCCAGCACGCCAAGGACTATTGGGCTGCGGAATAAGCTCGGCTTCGAATCTTTCCCAGCCTTTTCATCGCGAAATTCAAGAACGTAGCTGCCGCCGATTTTGATTCGGTCCTTATCTTCGAGTTGTCGCTCCTCTACCAATACGCCGTTTACCAATGTTCCGCTCTCACTCCGGTTGAAGAGGACATACTTCCCCTTTACCGCGCGAATCTCAATGTGAACTTTGGAAACCCGGGAATCGCCCTGCAGCGCAACGGTAACACCAGCCCCCTGTCCCACCGAGGTGAACGTTGAGTCAAGGGAATACACCTTGCCTTTGAGGGGACCCTCGACAACCTTCAATTCCGATCTTTTGGTGGTGGCTGTCATTGCTGGAACCAGTCCCCTCGAACACCCTTGATGATGACGGGACCCATCAGCATCAGTAGTACGGCAACCATGATCAGCAAAGTGGGGAACAGGATCTTAGAGCTGGCTTCAGCAGCCAGCTTCTCGGCGCGCTGACTTCGCCGAGCGCGGATTCCCTGCGCCTGCAGACGCAGAATATCCCCAGTGGGAGTTCCCATTTCTTCCCCTGTATTCAGGGCATGAACTATCGGAGTCAGATCGTTCGATCGAACCCTTTCTGCCATATCGACGAGAGCTTGCTGCCGGGTACTCCCGTAACGCACGCCTTTGAGGAGGAGTTCAAATTCATTCGATATAGGATCTTCCGGGTTGCTTGTGACCAAAATCTCAATGGATTCGAGAAACCCGGAGCCAGCTTCCATGCAAAGAATAAGGAGATCGAGGGCAAACGGCAGCTTGCGGTTGATCTGAACTCTTCTGGCAACCGCCTTCTGACCGATCATGTAGCCGGGCGCAAGAGCGAACAGAGATGCAATAACCAGGCCCGTGAAGAGATTCAGGCTACCTAGTGTGAACAACATGAATAGCCACGTGAAAGGCGCGGCAAGGATGAACAGCATCTCTCCCAAGGCGAGGATCTCTTCTGCCGAAAACCCCCACGGGACTCCAGCAGCAATATTATCGATGCGGACCTTATCCAGGTATCTGACTAGTTCGGGGCGATTGTTGAGGCGACGTAAATACTTCCCCGTGAAATGCATGCCAATGCGGGCATACCGTTCGACCAGGGACAGGTCGCCGAACTCCTGGATCAACAGTCTTTCCTGATCCCATACTGCGGATCCCAGAGATACACTCTGGTAAGCCAGAAAAAACACGGCAGCGAGAACAAACATCGATACGAGATAGATCATTTGCGGAACGGCACCTCAGATTTCAACATTGACGATCCTCTGAATAATCACGGCCGCGACCACATTCAGAATGATCACGATCGTCAGAATAATACTGCCAGTCAGATCCGTGAAAAGGAGATTCATGCTGGCAGGATCGATGAAATAGAAAATGATGCCGATCACGGCCGGCATCAAAGTCATAAGCTTGGCAGAAAAGCGTACCGATGCCGTTTCGGTCTGTATTTTCTTTTCAAGCCGTGAGATTTCACGGAGGGACGTTCCGATGTTGTCCAGAACTTCGATCAGGTCGCCGCCTTTGTCGCGATTCACGACAAGTGCGGTAGCAACGATGTTGAAGTTAGGCAATCCGAGCCGCCGCTGGGCGTTCTCCAGTGCTCTCTCGAGCGGCGTTCCGTAAGCAAACTCTTTCAGAATCAGGCCAAATTCCTGAGATGCGGGAGGTTCCAGCTTCTCCAGTGACGATTGCATTGCCTGGACAAGGCCGAGTCCCGCCCGAACGGCGCTGGAAAGAAGAGACAACGCGTCTACCAACTGATCGTCAAACCGCTCCAGCCTCCGCCGCCTGATATATGCCAGCACATGAGGTGGAGCAAACCAGGCGGCAATACCAGCTATGATCGTGAGCGGGAAATTGAAGGTAAGAATATAAACCACGGCGGCAAGCACTGGAACTCGGATACTCAGCAGATGCGCTGTCAGGCGTGGAGAAGCATCCAGAAGGAACAGTTCCGTGAAAGCAGCCCCGAGTTCTTCTGCCTTTCGGTCAATAAGGGCCGAGTACCAGGAGACGATCGCGGGAAGACCATATCGCAGGATAGCGAATAACGCGAACCCTAAAACAAGACTGAGGATGAAGGCGAGCGCAATTGAGGCCATAGGATTAATCAGAAGACCTCAGTCAATTGGAGGAAATTCTTGCCTGTAATCGGGTTTATGCTGGTTAGTTCCAGCATAAATGTTGGCATATAACCCGTGAAAACCAGGTCGCCTTCTGCTGGCAGCCCGCTAGTGGATCTGTATACGAAAATGTCCTCCTGGATGACTTTGCCCTCCTGTTCGTCCATTCCGACCACTTCAGTGATTTTGGTCACGCGGCGGGCTTTGCCGATTCGGGAGACCTGGACAATAAGATCGATAGCCGAGCCAATTTGCGACCGGACCGCGGTGAGAGGCATGGGTTCAGCCTGAACGACCATGGTCTCCAAACGGAGCATCATATCCTCCGGCGAATTCGCATGGGCGGTGGTCATCGAGCCGCTGTGACCGGTATTCATTGCCTGCAACATATCGAGCGCTTCCCCGCCGCGGCACTCACCAACGATGATGCGGTCAGGACGCATTCTCAGGGCGTTCCGGACCAGGTCGCGGATAGTGTACGCTTTGCTGCCCTCAATGTTGGCTGGCTTGGTCTCCAGTTGAACGACGTGCTTGTGCGCCAATTGTAGTTCGGCGCTGTCTTCGACGGTGACAATTCGTTCATGAGGAAGAATAAATGCAGATAAGACATTCAGGAGAGTCGTCTTGCCGGAGCCGGTTCCTCCCGAAATAACAATGTTCTTTTTACCCTGAACGGCAGCCTGAAGGAATTTAGCGGCCCTCAGATTCAGAGCGCCCTTCTCGATGAGATCGTCGATTGTAAGCGGCTGCGGTGAAAACTTACGAATTGTTATGCACGGGCCTTTGATCGCCAGTGGCGGGATAATAGCGTTGACGCGCGATCCGTTTGGCAATCGCGCGTCTACCAGCGGAGAAGCCTTGTCGATGCGGCGGCCGAGGGGCGCTACAATCCGCTCGATAATAGACATGCTCACGGCGTCAGAGACGAAAGATCGGCCGGAATCCTCGATGATGCCGTTTTTCTCAACGTAAATCTGACTACGGCTGACGACCATGATTTCAGTGATGTTCGGATAATCAAGCAGATCCTGTAGTGGCCCAAGACCGAAGATCGTATCGTGAATATCTTTGCTGATCCTTCGCTTCAGGAGATGGCGTTTCAGGCCGGGAGACAACTCAAGCCATCGTTTCGCAATCGCCTGATCGAATTCCCTATCGACCTTTTCCGCATTTTCTACAAGGTCTTCAGGCCGATCAGTCAGTTGCATGTCCTGCGCAAGGCGCGATTTCAGGGCGCCGGTCTCACCGTCGTACTCCCGCGAAACTTCCTGCCATACAGGGCGCGCAAGGGAGCCCCGCTTGTTGCCTTGAAACCGAATCTGATCCATCAACTCCGTCCGTAGCCCTTCCCGGACGACGTAGTCCTCAACCTCAGGTTCCAGCGGAAAAGGAAATAGGCTGAGCAATTCGCTCAGGTGTCTGTGGACCAGTTGGACATTCTCGTCTGACAAATGCGCCGTCGTGAGACCGAGCCCCCGCAGATTCAGGCGGATGAGCAATTCCGAATGCACGGCCACTTCAAGGTCGCCAAATTTCTTTGCCAGATCCAGCTTCTGTATTTCAAGTGCCGTCTGGCTCGCATCGGAGGCAACAGCGAGGACATACTCCCCGATCTTGACGGTGTCCCCGCGCTCCAGCGCCATCGCTTCGTCCTTATTGAGCGGCTGATCGTTGTGAAAAATAGCGCTGGATCCGGAAGATCTTATAAAGAACGTTCGCTTGAATTCGATCACGGCAGGGTGGCGTGAGACGAATTTGCTGTCGAGAATGATGTCACAATCGTCAGCGCGTCCGATTCGATAGTCCCGGTTCACGAGATCCACGACCTGGGTTTGCGCTGTGAAAGTATTCTCGATCAAAAGGCGCATCGTTACTTTGCCTCTGTACTGAGAAGGTCATTGCCGTTAATGACCGGAGTTGACGGCATGTCTCCCTGATCTTTCGGATTCCGAAGGAGCAGCGTCATGGTCGCGCGCAGTTGCTCTCTGGCGAAGATCAGACGCTCTGCCTCTTCCACGGTGGTCTCAACGGTGACAGTCGCGTATTTTCCCCGTTGCGCGAGCGTCTGAGCGGTAGCCCCGTACTCGCCACCGACAGCAAGAACTCTGACTCCTGTCAGAAGGGGCCTTGTCACGGCTTTCTCTTTGGTGGCGAGCGTTGAAATGATGTCCACTATATCCCCCGGTTGAACGAAATTACTCACAGAAGTCTCTTCCGTCACCTGGATCGCAACAGCCCGCTTGCCGGGTGCGATGGTGTCACGAAGACCCTCCTGCACCGTGCGACTGAGATGTGAATAAGAAATTATGTCGCCTGTTTTCAGAGCGCGCCGCAACGGCGTGGAGGCCAGAATCGGCAGGTCGTCCTTCGTTACGGCGTACGATGTAACCGTCTCGAACAGTTTGCGCGGAAGAGGGACCTCTTTGTAATCGCCCGGAGCCACCGGTTTTCCCTCGGCGACATCGTGAGTCGCCTGCAGAACCACGACGGCGTTTCCAGTGTACTCGCCCCTGACCTGCGCAACATAGACATTGACCAGGATAACCGAGGCAACAGCCGCAACCAGCGAAATGGTCAGAATTCTCTTCTGTGTCATCGGATTTCATCTCTTTGGACTTCAGTTCTTCGGCTTACGATAATATTGACTTTGTCGCGCGATTCACGAGCAAATATCTGAATTTCCGCATTATCTTTTTTCAGGAAGACGACATTGGCTTGCTCCCGGCTGGCACTCGATGGTGTCCGCGTATTCCAACCAGCCGCACCGGCCGCCTGCGTGAGGCGGGACAGCGTCTCGCGGGCTCCCGTTTTTGTTTCGTACATGACCATAAGGAATCCCAGCCGATCCTCGACTTGATCAAATGTCAGAATCCGGCGCAATCCGGAAATCCGGGGCAGATCCTCGATATCCCTTCCTGGTAAATCATGTGCGGCATCACCCTCAAAATTGGAAAGATTAAAATCGGGATCCGTTTCATACGACATCACCGTAGTAAGAGGCGATGCTGGGTTCCTTGCTGCGACGACCGTCCTTGCAATGCCCAAATCTCCAAGCCGGCCCCCGGAGCGGAACTTCTGCATTTTCTTGCCAAATACCATATGCCAGTTGTTATCGACTTCCGGACCCATATCAAAATACGTAACGTAACCCCAATCAGGGGATTCCTCTTTCTTCATTCGAGTTCGGCTCACCAGACCTTCGAGGAAAGGAACTATCGGGGATGACTTTTCCAGTTCATTCATTTGAGGGAGGATGTCTGCCGCAAACAGATGCAACTCCTTGGGGGCAAACGTTCGCTGATAGCCATCGAGCACATCATGGACCGTTCTGCGGCTCTGGAACACGCGATAATGGATCCTGTTCAAATTCATCAGGGTCACGCCCGTTCGTTCCATTGTTCCCTCATTGGTTGCATCGCCATTGGTCGTGTAGTTGCTCATGAGATTCATGTAGATGTCCGCGCGAACCTCTGGTGCCGGACCAAAAACAATGCCAAACCACAGGATGGTCGAGCCTAGCGCGGTTATAGATATGACTCGTCGGACCGTTTTCATCGAACACTCGTCAGAACAAATTGCCAATCAGCTGGCCGAAAACGCCCGCCACGCCGCTCACCGTGTTTTTCAAAAGTTGCCAAAACGTAAGATCTGGATATCGCCAATCTTCGGAATCGGTACTAATGGTTCCTGCGATAGTGATATTAGGGAACCAATTGAACATACCGATCCCAAAATAGTCGCCATGGGCAAATGTCGGTATGTATGTATATGACACGCGGTATCCCCGAGTTCCGCTGATGCTGTTGCTAACCGAGCCCAGCTTCCCCAGAAACCCGGAAACCGCTGACTGCTCATCCCCGGGCACTTCGACGCCCGCGTTGATACCACCATCCGAGGTTGAGCTCTGCACGGCCTGGCCGCCAAAGAACAGACCGGATATGGAATTACTCGACGGCGGCGGTTGCCTTTCCACGTCAGCCCAAGCTAGATATCGGACAGCAACCATCGCCCGCTGCTGAGCCAGATAGGCCTTACAGAAATTCATCGAAAGCAGGATTACAAACAGCAGGAACGGCAGAGCAAAGAAAAACTCCATGAAGGCGGATCCCGCTTCTGCGTTGCGTGGTAATGTACTGAAACGCAGTTTAGTGGGCATTGAGAGTACTCCCGAGAGATCCCAAAGCATTCAGGACGCTGGAAATTCCAGCGGAGTTGGCAGTTCCACCTGTACTCTCCAGCATCGAGGCTGGCACGAGTTTGGCATGCCAATTCTGCGTATACATGTCCCAACTGGTGGGATTGTAGACTTGCGACTGCGCATAAGTGAGAATCCCAAGCGAGTTCGGGTTTCCAAACACCTGTTGGTAAGTGCCGTTGACCGAAACCTTTGCCCCGCCGATCCACGGGGCCGCAGTCTGACTCCGGTAGGCGAGTGTTAGAAACTGAAGGCGTTGAATAGCGAGTCCGAGGTCGGACTGCTGAAGCTTTCCGTTGCCCAGAGTGAAGTGAGCTGGCTGGGGATAGCCGTCCCCTGAATTACCGTAGAGGCTGCTGGTATCCACGGGTTGGCTCACCGTAGCATAGTCGAATATCCAACGCTCGTCTGTATAGATGTACTGGGGGGTTGCGGGTTGTTGTGGATTGTTGGATGTACAACTGCTAACACAGCCAGACTGCGTGATCCTTTCCCAAGTCCAATTGCCAGTTTGGCACCATGACCCCAGGTGCTGAACAGGGTTACAGGCGGGACCAAGAGAATCGGAAAAGTTCGAGGGTTGCGTGACGGGGCTGGTTTGTCCGTTGTAGTTACCGCTGAAACTGCTCCCGTCCACCGGAGTATTAAATGTCGGGGCAGCGACGGTACTGTTTTGAAGGTTCTGAAGTTGCTGAGTAGTGAGAGAAGATCCGGCAGAGTTGAGTGTATTCAGCTGCTGTTGCGCCTGTGAGGAATTGGTGGGCACGAAACTGATCGCGCTCAGGGGACTAGACGTAGGAATCGTTTTCACAGACGAGTACGTCCATGTAAAACTCGTCGCTCCGGCAGCACGGGCCTGATTGAGATCGGTTATCTTCTTATCTATGTTAGGAACCGTGGGCGCACCACCGCATATCGCGGCGAAACTGGTTTCGGCGATTGAACTATAGAGCCCGAACGGCATGCCGGAAATAGCAGACGGGTACCATATCTTGTTGAAGTCATCCCGGTATTTCTGAAACGGGCCTACACCAAATGAATAGCCAAGGAACGGAGTATATCCGCGCGTGTCAACAGGCGAACCATTATCGGTACCGTTGTGAGCAGGGTCGCAGAGTTCGTTAAAGTCACCCTCTTCGACGGGTAACCCATAGCCTCCTGAAGATCCGGCCCCAGTTCCACCAGTATCGGCGGCAAGGGAAATTAACTGCCCAGTGCCGAAGTTCGGAAGCATGACGGCGAACGGTGTCTCATTGCCGCCGGGATGGGAGATATTCTGGCTTCCAATATTGTAGGTTTCGAAAAAAGCCATCGCTGGCGCCGCGTAGGTCGCCGCGTCACTTAGACCCTGTAGGACGTCCATGAATTTCCATAAATATCCGTCTGTAGGGTGGGCAAAGTCCTCGTATCGCCCGTCGCCGGGAGCTGAGAAATCCGGCGGGTCGGGCGGAACCCAGCAGCTACTGATGTCGATGGCTTCAACGGCGCAAGTGGGAGCCCACCCTATCCAGACCGCAATTTCCAATGCTATTCCTGCCGGGGCAGTAAAGACGAAGGCTTCAAGTACCTGAGACAATAAGTATTCAGCCTCAAGGATGATTTCATTGGTCTGCCATGCCAGATGCATGGCGCGGAGATTGGCAATCAAACCGAGCGTTTCGGTCATCCCGACGTTATCCATCGAGATGATATTCATTCCCCGAGCCATCCACATGGCGCCCGAGACAGCTGCGGTGTCCGCGGCGTTCTGCATCTCGATCTTTCGCGCAGCCTGTCGACCGGTGTTAACGACCAGAGCCGCCAGGATCACAAGTGCCAGGATAGACATCGCGAACAGCCAGAGAACCTGACCTTCCTCGTTCGAATGCAAGTCTTTGAGGCGTTGGCGCATACCGTTATAGGCCGTCAGTATCCCGGCGCAAGCTGTTCTCCATCGTTCTTGAAGACGTAGCTCTCCACCACAGGCACATAATATAGGTCCACGTTGAAAAGCCCAAACGTTTTCTGCCCCAGTTCCTGGCTGTAGGACCTGCTTAAATTCACGAGCGACAAAGCCCTGCCCACGAAAGGCACGGCGAGATAAAAATCATGCTGAACGGTTACCTTAATATCGTCATATGGCGCGAAGGCGAGGCTGGCAGCATTGGGCTGGTCGTTCAGCCAGATCTGAGTAAACTGAGACGAATAAACCCACTGAGGAATCAGCGAAACAATTGCGCCCGCAGCACCCTGCTGAGGGAAAATGGAACCTACCGAATTTAGTTGGCTTTTGATGTAATTGATACCAGAGGATCCGGTGCCAATCGTCTGTCCGTTAAACTGTACGCTTCTGGCCCATGCCAGGAGCCAACTGAAGTAGCTTGGCGAGATTGGTGCGCAGGCCAGTACAGCCGCGTTCCTGATTCTGTCCAGCTTGGCGCCCGGGCTACTGGTGAGCGTTGATGTCTGGGCGCCATTTGCTGGGCTCTGGCTGCTCAACGCGATACTGTTAGCGCTCTCGCTCCCGGTTGAGGAGGGAATCCAGACAGAAGCGCTGCGCCCAGCGACGAATGCTGAATAGTTCACAACCAGCCTTGCGTTCATGAGGATGATGACCTGAATCGTGATTGCAAGGAAAAGCAAAAAGAAAGGAAAGATCAGAACGAGTTCTTCCGAAAGCGCACCCGCCTCCCCCTGCCATAGAGGGCGTTGCCTCGGACGAGCCGAGATCAATACACAGCCCAGGATAAACGTGACCAGCGTGCAGCCGACCAAGCACGCAATATCGATCCAATGAGTTTGGCAGAACCGCATAAGCCGGTAGCTGGTCAAAGCAGGGTCATTTCCTTTTTGCGATCATGTCGCTTTGTCATAGAGCCTGATTCAACTGTGTCCAGAGAGTGCCGACACATATCGCCACTCCGAACGGGATCTTATAACTCTCGATGTCGCTCAACCCCGCGGGTTGGACAGACCGAAGCTTGAGGACCGACATCAAAGTACCAAAGACCCTTTTGAGAACCGAGTACAATCTTCCCTGCCAGATCGCGACTGCCAGGGCCATCGCGCCACCTACCAGAAACGAGTAAAAAATGTCGTTCACGACAAACGGATATCCTTTTATAGCTCCAAGAGCAGCCATGAGCTTGGCATCTCCGCCTCCCATCCCTCCTACCAGGGTGAGTCCACCCAAGAGGATGGCCGCGATGAGAAACCCCTCGAAGCTAGCGGCAACTGTGGTTGATGACCAGGGGAACCAGCTCCAGAGAAGTCCGAAGGCAATAGCGGGATAAGTGACTTTGTTGTAGATCCGGCCCGAACGAATGTCCGTAATTGCACTACAAACGATTAAGCCAAATACGACTGTGTCCGCTACACCCCAGACTCCCATGTCGGCTCGCAGCACGGTTAACCTCCATTCGTAAGATTCTGCGGACCTCCGGTCGTCGTTGAACCCCAGATCCCCTGGATGAAGGTAACCACTTGACCTTTGTAGTAGATCAACAGACCCAACAATGGCAGCGCGATGAAGGCTACCAGCAGGATTCGTTCGAGTCCAGCTTCGGCTCCGTTCTCGTTTTGGTGCAAATAATGAGCCGCCTGCACCAGACCGGATTGATTCGATTCGTTCATTTCAACCTCCCTGTTATTGCTATTCGATCCGTACCAAAACCCCGCAACTTCCTGATGCCTACGCGCATACCGCATGGTCAGCAGAGCCGACTGATAGCAGATTCGAGCCGGTTATGGAAAAGGCAGCGAAATCGTAAATGAGATGAGCCCGTAGTAAGAACGCAAAATATCCACAAGCACGGGCACCATTTTATAGAGCGGAATCACAATGAACGCGGCGAGCAGGGCATATTCCAGCGTTTCGTAGCCCCTTTCATCGCGGAGTGCCCGCATGAGTTTACATTGCACGCGCAAATTGTGCTCCTTGCGCACCGAACACCGCGCCACAATATTGAAGATCATGCCCCGGAGGCAAATCGGCTAACTCTCCGGCGAACGAGGGTATTGCCCCGGTCCATTCCAGCCGGTTATCCTTAGCGGCCCGGCCCCCCTCGCCCGACCGCAGAACGAAGATATCCTGAATCCGGTAGCCGCCATTTTCAGAGAGAGGCAGGGCTTCGGAAATATGGGTGATCCGGCGAGCCCCTGTATGGAGGCGCATAGTCTGAACCACGAGATCAATCGCCGAAGCAACCTGGGAACGGAGAGCAGATAACGGGAGTTCGACACCTGACATCATGGCCATTGTTTCCAGGCGGTTCAACGCATCGCTCGGATTGTTGGCATGAAGAGTTGACATGGAACCGGAGTGCCCGGAAGTCATCGCCTGAATCAGATCAAGCGCCTCTCCCCCCCTGATTTCACCGATGATAATGCGGTCGGGACGCATTCGGAGGGAAGAGTGGAACAGGTTGCGAATTGTAACTTCGCCCTCGCCGTGACGATCAGCGGATCGGGCTTCGAAATACAGGACAT